>JACKQG010000173.1_pt1 | contig 94395 bp, 94 predicted proteins | sample 8237621 | NCBI WGS metagenome assembly JACKQG01 (sample SAMN15677084, study PRJNA649215) | marine metagenome | biome: marine; feature: Black Sea; material: saline water; isolation source: suspended particulate matter (SPM) from the Black Sea western gyre | collected 2013-06-09/2013-06-10 | depth...
GCCTGGAACCCCCCAGAAGCACAAGCTCGGGCACAAATACCGCACCCGTTGCAGCCATCCTCATCAATTGACGCCATCAGCTTTACGGACAGATCCAAATCGGGGAATGTACCGATACTGGGTAGTGCTTTACCAGTAATGTCAGTTGGCGTACTATACCCTTTTTCCTCAAGGTACAGTTCGAGACCTTTCGTCAGTTTTTCAATGATTTGATAGCCGTTCCACATCACTGCTGTACAAACCTCAACCACAGACGCGCCAACTGCCAGGTACTCGGCTGCATCCTGCCATTTTGCAATACCGCCGCAACCAATGACGGGGACCGGCAGGGCTTGAGCGATGCTGGCAGTACACCGGAGAGAGACCGGCTTCAATGCAGGGCCGCCATAACCGCCGAAAATACTAATGCCCTCCACCGTGGGCAAGGGGGCAAAGGTATCGAGGTCTATCCCTGCCAGGCCCGATAGGCTGTTGATTGCGGTTACTGCATCTGCCCCGGCTCCCGCGGCGGCACGCGCTAGTGCTACGATGTCTGCGACATTCGGGGTAAGCTTTACTATCACTGGCAGGTCTGTCGCCTCCCTTACCCATCTGACTGCCAACTCTAGAGCTTCTGGATCCTGTCCCAGTTTCTCACCTTTCTTCTCTTCAGCGAAATTCGGACAACTCACGTTCATTTCGTAGCCATTGACACCATGCGGTTCAAGACGACGGATAACCTCTTGCCAGTCCTTTGGATTGCCTCCCCCCGCTATGCTGGCAATGATCGGCCGCTCAGGATAGGAAGCACGGATCATGTCAATCTCTTCTTCCCAGCGGTCAAGGGTCAGGTCACTGAACAGTTCAATGTCAATCATGCCCCTTTTGTCTCGTCCCGACTTGATTACATATACCCTTGGGCTTGGATGTTCTGTAGGTTCTAACCCAATTGTTTTCGTTACGGCCCCTCCCCACCCAGCTTTGAAAGCTTCGATTATCATCGCTCCGTTTGCAGCGGGTGGCCCAGCGGCCAGTAAGAATGGATTCGGAAGAATGATGCCTAGAAACTTGGTTTCTAATCTTGACATGATTCTCACCTCGAATAGGGGGCTCTTCATCCGTGGTATGAACGGTTGAGGTCCCTCACAACCGTAGGAATTGTAGAAACGGGCGACGAATCGCCTTTTGCCGGCAAGTGGATGATCGTCCCGGTGCTAATCTGACCAAACCTTTCTCCCATCACATCAGCAATTCTCCTCAAGCCATCAAAGCCGGTACAATGGCCAGCAAAGACCCAGTCCACTTCACGAAGAGCCTCGATTGATTTCTCAACCTTTTCCTCACTCGCATCTATGAAATGAAGGCCACCAATAACAGCGTGGATCTTGTTCACACCCGTGATTTTCTTCGCCTGTATCATCGTGTTGACGATGCCAGCATGACAACACCCGGTGACGATGACAAGGCCTTCCTGAAAGTTGAGAATAACAGCCGCGTCATCCCTTTCGTGGTCCTGAACGACTTCTCCATCCACTATCGTGTAAAGGTCCTCCAGCACTTCAAACGAAGTTACCCTCTCGATCTCCCCCGAAGTAGTGACTCCGGTCATCAAGTTCAGTGGTTCGCGCGTCAGCGTGAAAATAGCCCCTTTCTGCTCGAGTTGCATCTGACTTTGAGCCAGGCCGATATGGCGAACCCCATCCGGATTGATCTCGAAGCACGGTCGGAATGTCTCGGGATGGGCGATGACAGGAATTGGGCGGCCGATGGTGTCCAAGATCCCCGGCAGCCCATCCGTATGGTCATAGTGACAGTGGGAAAGGAAAATCGTGCTGACCTCGTCCAACGATTTTCCCAGGATTCTCAGGTTATGGAGAATTGGCGCTGCGGCCGAATTCGTGTCGTAGAGGATATGTTTCTCAAACGGATGTCGTCTATCCGCGATCTCGGCCTCGCCAGAGCCGGTGGGGACCAGACTTGGGTTGATTGAGTTGATGCGGACGAGGTCGGTCAGGGTGTCGCGCAGATAGTCACGGTCGACAGCGATCTTCATGGTGCATAACCTCCTCGCTTATGGTCGCCGAGCAAGCCGCCGGTCCGAACGCTTCCTCTCGCCAGATCTTCATCCCCAGCTTGGCCTTGGCCAGCACAGTTGGCTCAAGGAAGAATCCGGCCTGCAGAGCCGGATCGGCGAGGCGCTTGTAAGCGACCGCCGCCTCCCCGCCCTCTTTGAGCGCCTACTCTCAGTAACTTTCCGGATCGTAGGGTACTCCAAGGGTTTTCGGCGCCACCGTTCTCCCCACGAGCCCGGCAAGCGCGGCGACCGTCAGTAAGTATGGCGCCATCACGGGGAACTGATACGGAATGGCAGACCCTAGGGTTTGGATCCGCAGTTGTAAGGCATCCGCGGCTCCAAAGAGCAAGCAAACAGCAGCGACCACAATCGGATTCCATTTACCGACGACAAGTGCAGCGAGGACAATGAACGCCCTCCCAGCCGTCATGATAGGCGCAAAATACCCTAGCTCGGCCATTGCGAGGGCGCTCCCACCCAACCCTGCGAATATACCGCTGAGAATCACACCCGCACACTTAAGCCGAAACACCGACAACCCCGCGCTACCGCCGGCGCGGCCGCGCCCGCCCCCCCCCCCCCCCCCGAACCCCCCCCCCCCCCCCCCACCCACCCACCCCCCCCCCCCCCCCACCCCCCACCCCCCCCCCCCCCCCCCCCCCCCCCCCGCCCCCCCCCCCACCCCCCCCCCCCACCCCCCACCCCCCCCCCCCCCCGCCCCCCCCCCCCCCCCCCCCCCCCACACCCCCCCCCCCGCCCCCCCCGACCCCCCCCCCCCCCCCCCCCCGGACACCCGGACACCCGGACGCCCGCACGCCCGCACGCCCGCACACCCGCACACGCCCGCACCCCGGACACCCGCACGCCCGCACGCCCGCACGCCCGCACGCCCGCACCCCCGGACGCCCGCACCCCCGCACGCCCTCGCACGCCCGCACGCCCGCACGCCCGCACACCTGGACACCTGGACACCCGGGCACCCGCACGCCCGGACACCCGCACCCCCGGCCGCCTGCGCCACCCAACCACACGCCCCGGTCACAACGCTCCCCCGGCCGCCTGCGCCACCCAACCACACGCCCCGGTCACAACGCTCCCCCGGCCGCCTGCACTACCCGGACACCACACGCCCCGCCTTCCCCGATGCGCTCAACGCAGGTCGAGGGCGTCCACCTGGAGGATTCCATCCCTTGACCGCAGGTCGTCGATCACATCCGGCGCAACCGGACCGCCCGTAGCCAGCACCATGACAGCGGTCTCAGCGCCGGGCTGGTGTCCGACCGCCATGTTGGCCACGTTGACCCCTGCCTCGCCGAGCACCGTTCCGACCATGCCGATCATGCCGGGCACGTCGGCATTGCGCACGACGAGCATGTGGTCGGAGGGAGGCACGTCGATTGAATGGTCGTCGATCATGACGATCCGGGGCTCGGCACGCAGACCCATGAGCGTGCCGGTCACAGCGTGCTCTTCGGAGCGCAACGTGATGGCGTTGCGAAAGTCAACGCTCGTCGGTGTCGAGATCGTGCGAACGTCGAGGCCGCGGTCGGCGGCCATGTCTCCGGCATTCACATACGTGACGGCCTCGGCGACGACCCGGTTCAGGAGGCCCTTGACGACGGCGAGGGTGGCCAGTCGGTCATCGACGTCTCCGATCTCGCCCCTGAACTCGACGTCCAGGCGCTCCGGGAGACGGCCCGCCAGCGCCCCGAACACCTCACCCAGGGTCTCCGCCAACGGCACGAACGGCCGGATCACCTCCGGGGCCTCACCCACGTCGATGTTGACGGCGAACGGCACGAATTCGCCGGCGAGGGCCAGGACCACCTGTTCGGCGATCGTCGTGCCGGCCTTGTCCTGGGCCTCGGTGGTGCTGGCTCCGAGGTGCGGCGTGACGATCACCCCGGGCAGCCCGAACAGCGGCGACCCGGTGGTGGGCTCCTCAGCGAAGACATCGAGTGCGGCGCCGGCGATCCTTCCCTCGCTGATCGCCTCGGCCAGGGCGCCTTCGTCGATGATGCCACCCCGGGCGACGTTCACAATCCGAAGGCCCGGCTTGGCAAGGGCAAGCAGTCGGGCATCGACGATGCCGAGGGTCTCTGGGGTCCGGGCCAGGTGGAGCGTGAGGAAGTCGGCCCGGACAACGACCTCGTCGAGGTCGAGCATCTCGACCCCGAGGCGGCCGGCTCGCTCCTCGGACACGTACGGGTCGTGGGCGACGAGGCACATGCCGAACGCCGCCGCCCGCTTCGCCACCATCTGGCCGATGCGGCCGAGGCCCAGGATCCCGAGGGTCTTGTCGGACAGTTCGACGCCCTTCCACCGCGAGCGGTTCCACCTGCCGTCCACGAGGTCGGCGTGTGCCTGGGGCACGTTGCGGGCCTGGGCCAGCAGGAGCGCCATCGTGTGCTCGGCGGCGGAAACCGAGTTGGACAGCGGGGCGTTGACGACCATCACGCCCCGACGCGTGGCTGCGCGCACGTCGACGTTGTCGAGGCCGACCCCGGCCCGGCCCACGACCAACAGGCCATCGGCGGCGGCGAGGACCTCGGCGGTCACCTGTGTGCTGGAGCGGATGATCAGACCGGCGGTCCCGGCGAGTGCCGCCACGAGTCCGTCGGCTTCAAGGCCCAACCGGACGTCGACCTCGTGGCCCGCTGCGCGGAGGACGTCGAGGCCCGACTCGGCGATCTCCTCGGTGACCAGCACGCGTGCCATGCCCGCCATCGTGGCGGCCCCACCCTCCGGGGGCAACCCGCTTACGGGAGGATCTCGAGGGCCGGGAGATCGTCGGCGGGGGTGAAGCCGAACCGCCCTGCAAAGAACACCAGCTCGGCCTCGAGCGCCCGGACCACGTTGGGGGCCCTCCGGAACCCGTGGCCCTCGTCTGGGAACTCGACGAGGGCGTGCGGGACGCCGGCGGCAGCCATGGCATCCGCCATGAGATGCGCCTGGTTCGGCGGCACGATCGGGTCCTCGGACCCCTGCAGCAGCAGCAGCGGCGTGGACAGGCGGTCGACGTGGTGGATCGGAGAACGCTCCCGGTAGACGGCCTCGTCCTGGGGCCAGCGGCCCACCAGACGGTCGAGGTAGCGGGCCTCGAACTTGTGGGTGTCGGCGGCCAGCGCCGCAAGGTCGGCGATGCCGTAGCGGCTGGCACCGGCGGAGAACACCTCGTGGAACGTGAGGGCGGCCAGCACGGTGAAGCCGCCGGCGCTGCCGCCCCGTATGGCGAGCCGCCCGCCGTCCACATCGCCCCGGTCGGCCAGGAAGCGGGCCACGGCCACGCAGTCGTCCACGTCGAGCACCCCCCAGCCGCCGCGGAGGCGATGCCGGTAGGGGCGGCCGTAGCCCGTCGAGCCCCGGTAGTCGACATCGGCCACAGCGAATCCCCGGCTGGTCCAGTAGGCGATGCCGAGTTGGAGGTGGGTGCGGACACAGCCGGTCGGACCGCCGTGGACGAGCACCACCAGCGGCGGCAGTTCTCCCTCGGGGACGATGTGGACCGGGCTGGCCGGCGGGTAGACGAGGGCGTGGGCGTGTTCACCGCCAGACGTCGGGAAGCGGACAGCCTCTGGCACCGGCAACCAGGCCGGCTCGAGGCCCAGGTCGCGGGCGGGTCGCAGCACCTCTGTGCCGGCCGGCGTCACCTCCACGACCTGAGGCTCGGTGGTCCACGAGGCGGCAACCACCACCACACCGTCTCCCCTGGCAGCCACCGATCCGATCGAGGTGGCGTCCAGTTCCACATCGTCGACGGAACCGTCGGCGGCCAACACGGCGAGGCGGTCTAAGCCGCCCTCCCGGCGGGCGAACCACACGTCGTCGCCGACGAAGGCGTAGCGGGAGAGTCCGAACACCCACTGCGGGGTGGCGATCTCGAACTCGCCGAAAGTCAACTGGACCAGGTCGTCGTGCTCGAGCCGGTAGAGGTGCCACCAGCCGTCCCGGTCGCTGACCACGTGCAGGACCCCGTCGGAACCCCACTCGGGTTGAAAGAACGACTCCCCCTCCGCCGCTGTGCAGTGGGCTCCGGACAACACGCCGTCGCCGAGATCAGCCACCCACAGTTCGCTGTCGTCCCACGGCAGGTTGGGGTGGTTCCACTGGATCCATGTCAGACGGTTGCCATCGGGCGAAACCCGCGGCGACGACACGAAGTCGGGCCCCGACACGAGCACCTCGACCCGCAGCGAGCCGTCGAGCGCAACGGCCACGACCTCGTTGGCGGGCTCGCTGTCCTGATGGTGGTCCTCACGGATGCACACGTACCAACGGCCGTCCGGGGTGGGTCGTCCGTCGGCGTAGCGGAAGCCCCGCGAAGTCGTCGGCTCAGGAGTCAGGGCCAGCGGGGAACCGTGCGGGCCCCGGAGCCAGAGCCGCTGGTCGGCGAAATCGCTGTAGACGAGGACACCGTCGAGCGCCCACCAGGCGGCTCCCCCGTACTCGTGCACGAGCGTCCTGACGTTGGCGTCCGGTCCGACGGCATCGACGCCGTCGCACACGATGACGATGCGCCCGCCCTCGTCGGGTCGGGACTCGGCCCACCAGATGCGGTCGGCGTCGACGATGACCTCGCCCAGTCCGGCGGCACCCGCCACCAGAGACTCGGCGGCTATCGGCGACGCCCACGAACCGCTGGGCGCGACGGCGGCTATGACTCCCTCCCGAGGAAGTCGGCGATGCGGGTCAGGCCCTCGCCCAGGTCGTCGTCGCCCAGCGCGAACGACAGGCGCGCATAACCGGGTGCGCCGAAGGCCTCACCGGGGACTATCGCCACCTTCGCCTCGTCGAGGAGCAGGGCCGCAAGGTCGACCGTGGTCTCCGGGGTCCTTCCGGCGATGGTGCGGCCGAGGAACGCCGACAGGTCGGGAAAGGCGTAGAACGCCCCCTGCGGGGTCATCAGCTCGACACCGTCGATCGCCCTCAGCATCTCGACCATGTTCCGGCGGCGGCGGTCGAACGAGCCGCGCATCATCACCACATCGTCGAGGCCGCCTGACACGGCGGCCAGGGCCGCCATCTGCGACACGTTCGAGACGTTGCTGGTGGCGTGCGACTGCAGGTTGGTGGCAGCCTTGATGGCACGGGCGGGGCCGAGCAGCCACCCCACCCGCCAGCCGGTCATGGCGTAGGTCTTGGCGACACCGTTGACGACAAGGCAGGTGTCGGCAATCTCTGGGACCAGGGCCCGGATCGAATGGTGCTCGTGGCCGTCGTAGACGAGGTGTTCGTAGATCTCGTCCGTGATGACCCAGATGCCGTGTTCGACCGCCCAGCGGCCGATGGCGGCGATCTCCTCGGCCGGGTAGACGGCACCCGTCGGGTTCGACGGCGAAACGAACATGAGGGCCTTCGTGCGCCCGGTGCGGGCGGCCTCGAGTTGTTCGACGGTGACCCGGAAGCCCGACGCGGTATCGGTGGGCAACACGACGGGCACGCCGCCGGCCAGGGCGATCGACTCCGGATAGGTGGTCCAGTAGGGCGCCGGCAGCAGGACCTCGTCGCCGGGGTCGACGACGGTGGCACAGGCGTTGTAGACGGCGTGCTTGCCACCGTTGGTGACAAGGATCTCGGACACGTCGGGTCGCCAGGCGGAATCCCGTTCGGTCTTTTCGGCCAGGGCCTCCTTGAGCACCGCCAGGCCACCGGCCGGCGTGTACCGGTGGTTGGCGGTGTCGCGACAGGCGGCCACCGCCGCCTCGACGATGTGGTCGGGCGTGGCGAAGTCGGGTTCGCCGGCGCCGAAGCCGATGACCGGCTCACCGGCCGCCCTGAGGGCCTTGGCGCGGGCATCGACGGCCATGGTGGCCGACGGAGCGATGGCGCTGATCCGCCGGGAGAGTGGTGAGGGGCTCATGTGTGTCCGATCATGGATGTCCTGACGCCAGCCTGCCACCTGCAAGGGGTGCTTCCGACACGCGTTTTCCGGCGCTCGCCGGACGGTTCAGGGGGTGATGGCCACCCTTGATGTCGGCTCGGGGGCGGCCTGGCGGCGGGAGAGGCCCCGCTTCAGGCCGGCCAGCAGGACGTTGCGCAGGTCACGGGGGTCGATCAGTTCGTCGAAGCCGAGCCCCGAGGCGCTCCGGTAGGCGGCCTCCATCTCGGCCTGCTGGAGGGCGTCGGCCCCATCCTCGTCGGCGCCGATGGCCCGTCCGGCGCCCTTCGCCCCCATGGCGCCCAGGATCGCACCGGGGAAGGCGAAGGAGCCGCTCTGGCCCGAAAACGACACCATCGACATCACCATCGAACCGAAGCCGAAGGCCTTGCGCAGCGTTACGTGCAACTTCACGGTGCGGGTCTGGGCCTGAGCGGCGAACATGCGTCCACCGGCACGAAGCACCCCCGCCCGCTCCGACCTCGTCCCCGCCAGCATCCCGGGATTGTCGGACAGGAACACGAGCGGCAGGTGGAACGAGTCGGCCACCTGGATGAAGTGGGCGGCCTTGTCGGCGGCATCGACGTCGATTGCGCCGGCCATGGCCTGCGGCTGGTTGGCTACGACCGCCACGGGGTCCCCGCCGAGGTGGCCGAGCACGCACAGCACGGACCGGCCGAAGTCGGGCTGGACCTCGAAGCATCGGCCCCCGTCGAGGACGGCACCGAGGACGTGCCCCATGTCGTAGGCCTTCCTGTTGTCCCTGGGCACGAGGTCGAGGACCTCGGGGACGGACCGGGGGCCCACGTCCCCACCCTCGAAACGGGGCGGATGGCTCCAGGCGCTGGAGGGGAAGAACCCGAGATAGGTGCGGATGTCGTCGAGCAGGGCGCCGTCGTCGGCTGCCACGTTGTGGACCAGGCCGCTCGCCACGGCCACGGCCGGACCGCCCAACTCCTCCTTGGTGACCTCCTCGCCGAGCGACGCCTGCACCACCGGCGGGCCGGCCGTGAACACGCAGGCATCGGCGGTCATGAGGGCGAAGTCCGAAAGCGGCACTATCAGCGCCCCGTGCCCGGCGGAGGCGCCCATCACGCCGGTCACCACCGGTACCCGACCCGAGAGCCGGACCTGTTGGATCAGGTCCGTCGGGGCCCGGGCCGGACGGGGCTCGCCGGGCAGCGGCGGGCGGTGGCCGGCCCCCTCGAGCAGCATCACCAGCGGAACCCTGTCGAGTCCGGCCAACTCGGCTATCCGGTATCGCTTGGCTGTCGAGCCGGGGCCGATCGAGCCGCCCATCACGGTGAAGTCCTCGACGCCCACCATCACCGGTCGGCCGTCGACCGTTCCCGAGCCGGCGACCATCCCGTCGGCCGGCACCTCGCCGACCAGCGTCCCGATCTCGACGAACGACCCGGGGTCGAGAAGGTGGTCGATGCGGCCCCGGGCGTCGAGGCGCCCGGTGGCCCGCCGTCGCTCGACCTTCTCGGTGCCGCCCATCTCCCGGGCGACACCCTTTCGTCGGGCCAGGTCGTCCAGCAGGGGCGCCCAGTCGTCGAGTGGATCACCGGCATCAGGCGTTTCGGAAGTCTTGGGCACGAGGGCAAGTATCGCCCACGGTCGGGACCCTACGCTCAGCCGCAGGACTCCACGTAGGGAGCCAGGAAATCGCCGGCCACCTCGCCCCGGGCCCGGTACGCCAGGCCCCCGTAGATCTCGCAGGCCTGCACCCGCAGTTCCTCGGGGTGGCAGCCCAGCTCGTCGGCACGTTGGTCCAGCTCAGAGGTCCGCATCAGGGAGAGGATGGCAGCGTACGGGTCACCGGGGTTGGCGGCCTCGAGCTCGACCAGGGTCTGGCCGGACAGCCGCTCGAGGACCTTTTCGGCAACGGCACGACCGGCCTCCACCAGTTCTGCGCAGTCGGAGGCGGCAGCGGGGTCGGTCACCTCGGGGCTTCCGCACGCAGCGCCACCCACCGCCCAGAGCACGAGGACCGCAATGGGAATCCGGAGCCGACGCACGCGCCCGAACCTATCCCCGGACGATCCCCCTGTGGGGTCGCCGGCGGCAGGGGCCTCGGGCGTCAGGCCGGGCAGACCTCGAGCACGCCCCGGGCCAGGCGGCCGTGGTGCATGTCGTCGAGCACCGTGTGGATCTCGTCCATCGGGTACACGCGCGAGACCAGTTCTTCGAGCTTGAACCTGCCGGCCAGGTACAGGTCGCAGATCCGGGCCACGTCGGTCTGCGGGCGGGAAGTGCCATAGCGGCAACCCATGATCGTGACGTCGAGGTAGGTGGCCATGGTCATGAACTCCATGGTGCTGCCGAGGGGAGGCACGCCGAGGACCACGAGGGTCCCTCCCCAGTCGAGATAGCCCAGCGCCGCCTCGATGAGGGCCTTGGCCCCGACGCACTCGAACACGTAGTCGACACCGAACGGGCGCACCTCCCGGATGGCCGCATTGGTGTCGACCTCGGCGGCGTTGATGAAGTGTGTGGCGCCGAAGGACCGGGCGAGTTCCTCCTTGTCGGCGTTCGTGTCGACGGCGATAATCGGGTTAGCCCCCGAGATGGAGGCCGCCTGGATGACGTTGAGGCCGATGCCGCCGACGCCTACGACGGCGACGCTCTCGCCCGGCGCCACCTTGGCCCGGTTGAATACTGCGCCCGATCCGGTCAGCACCCCGCAGCCGATGAGCGAGGCCGCCGGCATCGGCACCTCCTCGGGGATCACGATCGCCTGGTTGGCCTTGACCACGACCCGCTCGCAGAACGACGAGATGTTGGCGAAGTTGTAGTGGGGCTCGCCGTCGAGCGTGAACGGCGTGTCGCGGGCACCGAAGGTGGACCGGCACATCGTGGGTCGACCACCGTCACATGCCGGACACGCTCCGCACTGCCCGAGGGTCGAGAGCACGACATGGTCGCCCGACTGCACGCCCGTGACCGCCGATCCGACCTCCTCGACGATGCCGGCACCCTCATGGCCCAGCACCACCGGTGTCGGGAACGGGATCGTGCCGTTGATGACGCTCACGTCGCTGTGGCAGACGCCCGAGTTGGCGATGCGGACGGTGACCTCGCCCGGTCCGGGGTCGCGGAGCTCGAGCCCCTCGACGACGCTCAGTTCCTCACCATCGAAAACTATGCCCTTCATGGGCGGCCTCCCGGGGCGGTCGGGGATCGGGTGGACGGACCCATCCTCCCCGCTGGGAGAAGCGAGCGCAAAGCGGGTTGGGCAGGTGTTGCGGCTCAGGCGCCCGGGGTCAGGCTCCCAGGATCAGCCAGACCACGATGAAGTGCACTCCCACGGCCACCGTGACCGCCGTGTGCCAGACCTCGTGGTAACCGAAGTGCCCGGGGGCCAGGTCGGGCCAGCGGGCTCCGAGCATGAGCGCCCCGGACGTGTAGAGCACCCCCTCGACGCCGATCAGCACCAGCACTGAAAGGTTCAACTGGGTGACAAGTGCAGGGGCGATGATGATCGGAACCCAGCCCAACCCCAGGAACAACGAGTTCATGAGGCCCTTGGGCGGGTGGAAGGGCATCACCCTGACGAGCACGCCCAGCAGCGCCCCCGCCCAGAGGGCCCAGAACAGGATGCGGCCCGCCGTGCCGTCCAGCCCCGTGACCGCCACCGGCGTGCCGCATGCTGCGATGAACACGAAGATCGCCGCATGGTCGAGTCGGAAGAGGACCTCGTAGACGGGCGCGCTCCAGCGGCGCAGGTGCACCAGGCCGCTGGCGACGAACATGAAAAACGCCCCGAACACGAACACCGCTGCGCCGACCCGGTCGGCGGTTGTCGGGCCGTGCAGCACCAGCGCCACCCCGGCGGCGACGGTCAACGGAATGGCCGTCCGGTGCATCGTGCCCCGCCACCGTGGCCGCGGCAGGAACAGGGCGCGCCACACGGACTGCGACATGCCCTCGGGGGCGACAGGTGAGGGGTCGGTCGACTCCATGGGCGCCAACGCTAGCCAGTGGCCGAAGGCTCGTTGGTCAGGGCCGGCGCCAGGGCCGGGGTCAGGTAGCCAGGGCCGGGATCAGGTAGCCAGGGCCGGGGTCAGGTAGCCAGGCGCAGCAGGGCGGTCGCAGCCATGGCGCCGACCACGACCACCACGAACGGCGCCCGTCGCCACACCGCCAGCGCCCCGACGGCCACCCCGACGAGGCGCCCGTCGACGACCAGCGTCTCGCCGTCGGCGACCGTCATGACGACGAGGATCGCTGCGAACAGCGCAGCCGGGAGCAGGCCCGAGATCGGCGCCAGCCGTACGGCCAGTCGGTCGCCGGCGAACAGTCCGACCACCTTGAACAGGTAGGCACCACCGGAGAGCACGAGGATGGCGGTCCAGCTCACGGGGCCCCCTCGACCTGCGACTGCCGGGCCCGAATCCACAGGCCCGGGCCGACGGCCAGTACGGCCAGCAGCATCGGGGCGCCGGCCGGGGTGAGCGGAACGGCCACGACGGCGATCGCTGCTCCGAGCAGCGCCGTCACCCGTCCCGGCCTGGTTCGCAGGTGCGGCACGATCAGCGCCACGAATGCCGCCGGGAAGGCGGCGTCGAGGCCCCAGGCGCCCGGGTCGTCGAAGAGCCCGCCTGCCAGCACGCCGGCGATCGTGCCCAGGTTCCAGAACACGAACAGCCACAGACCCGTGAACCAGAAGGCATCGCGGGCATCGGCCGGGTCGTCCTGTGCACTGGCCATCGCCGTGGTCTCGTCGATGACGAACTGGGCGGCGACGGCCCGCCGAGCCGGCGACGAGCGCAGGAAGGGCGCCACGACCGGTCCGTAGAGCGAGTTGCGGGCGGCGAGCAGGAGCCCGCTCCCGACCGCCGCCAACGGGTTGCCGCCGGCGCCGATCACAGAGACCGCAGCGAACTGGGACGCCCCGGTGAACGTGAGCGCTGAGAGGGCCGCCGCCTGGACGGGGCTCAGGCCTGCCGAATCGGCGAACACCCCGAACGTGATTCCGATCAAACCGGTCGCCACGGTCAGGACGAACGCCTCGCGTCGGTGGGAGGTCATTGCGACGACTACGCGTCCGGGAGACGGGCGGCGAGGGCTTCGACGAGTGCCTCGACGAGGAGGTGGATTTCCGCCGCACAGGCGTCGAACACCGCCTGGTCGCCTGCTGCGGGGTCGATCACCTCCTCCCATGGCTCCACCTCGACGTCGGCAAGGCCGAGGGCGGCCACACGGTCGGACAGCGTCCCGACAACCGACAGGTCGCGGACGAGGCGGGGCAGTGTCGCCGTCCGGTCGGCCGCCCCGGGATGGTGGCGGCGGATCCAGGCCACGTGGTCGGGCTCCATCACGACGATGAGGTCGGCAGCGGCCTGTTCTTCGCCGAACTGGCGGCTGCGGTGGTCGGGGTCGGTGAGCCCGTGGTCCCGCAGGGCTGACCTGGTGCGGCTGCTCATCGGATGCCCCTCCAGCACCAGGGTTCCGGCCGACGTGGCCCGGAAGCCGGGTTCCAGCTCGACGAACATGCGCCGGGCCATCACGGACCGGGCGGCGTTCCCTGTGCACACGAAGCAGACGACCGGCCGGTCACCGGCGATCACGTCGTGTCCGTACCCTGTCGGCGTTCCTGGTCGCGGGAGACGGTCACGAACAGCGCCTCGGCCTCGGCGGTGACCTCGCCCCCGGCGAGGCAGTGGGCCCTGGCGATCAGGCGGCGGCCGCTCTGGCGCTCGACCCACGCCTCGAAGCGCAGGTCTGCGTCTATGGGGGTGGGCTTGCGGTAGCGGACCTTGAGACGGGCCGTGAACGCCGGACCGGCATCGACGAGGCCGAGCGTTCCGCTGAGCACGTCGTCGAAGAGCCCGGCGACGTAGCCGCCGTGGATGCGCCCCGGAGGGCCCTCGTGGCAGCGGTCGACCCGGACCTCGCCCACGACGATCGCCGTTCCGGCGCTACTTTCACTGGTCGTAACCGACAACGGTGGCGCCAGCGGACTGCGTTCGCCCCGGAACAGGCTGTGGTCGCGGTACTCGACGCGCAGGCGCTCCTCGGCGTCGTCGTCGAGCTCGTCGGCGGGGACCTCGTACCAGCGCAGCCGCAGCGCTTCGCCCAACTGGTTCCGGGCATCCGCCACCCTGTCGGCGGCCTCGACGAGTGCCTCGGACGTGGGATCGAGGGCGTGCAGGTCGACGAGGAGCGCACGAACCTCGTCAGCCAGTCGGACGCCGGCGCTGCGCTGATGCGACCCGGTCATGGGGGAAGTGTCTAGCGGGTAGACCGGCCGATGTGCGGCTCAGCCGGCCAGCAGGCCGGCGCCGACCCGTCGCCGGTGGTGGGCGGCATCGCCCCAGGAGGCCGAAAGGGCCCAACCTCGCTTGAGCCAGAGTTGGAGGTCGTGCTCGATCGTGTAGCCGATGGCGCCGTGGCACTGGAGCGCCGACCTGCAGGCCAGGTCGACGGCATCAGATGCCATCGCCTTGGCCATCGCCACGTCGACGGACGGGTTGCCGCCCTCCGGGCCCTCGCCGTGGGTAATCGCCCATGCGGCCTTGTGGACCATCGGGGCGGCGAACTCGAGGGCGATCGCCACGTTCGAGCAATGGTGCTTGACCGCCTGGTTGACACCGACCGGCCTCCCGAACTGCTCCCGTTCGGCGACGTAGGCGACGGTCACGTCGAGGAGCCGCCGGCCGACACCGATGGCCTGTGCGGCAGCGGCGAGCGCACCCCGGTCGAGCACCTCGTCGACGACCGACGGGTCGTCGCTGACGAGGGTGTCGGCGGTCGGCGACCAGTCGACCCGGGCAAGGCGACGGGCACGGTCCACGCTCCGTTGCGGCGTGGCAGAGAGGTCACCGGCCGCAACGGCGTGCACCTCGCCACCGGTGCACAGCAACGCCAGGTCGGCCCGTCCAGCAGCAGGCACGAGGTCGTCGGTGGGCGCTCCGGCGATCAGCAGCGCCGAACCGTCGGCGGCACGGCCCAACCACTCGTCGGCCATGGCCCCGGGGGCGTGGTCGCGCAGGATCGGAACGGCCACGGCGGCATGCTCGGCGACCGGCTCGGGGCAGGCGGCGTAGCCCAGCTCCTCGAGCAGCAACACCAGGTCGCAGGTCGACATGCCGAGGCCGCCGTGCGACTCGGGGGCGGCCACGCCGAGCACCCCGGTCGCCGCCAGGGTCTGCCAGAGGCCCGGAACCCGGCCCTCGGGGTCGTCCCATGCGGCCCGCACGGCCGACGGCGTGCACTCCCCTGCGAGGATTTCCCTGACCGTGTCGGCGAAAAGGACCTGCTCGTCGGTAAAGGCGAAGCGCATCGTTCCAGCCCCCCTACTTCCGCGGGAGGCCGAGCACCCGCTCGGCGATGATGTTGCGCTGGATCTCGTTTGTGCCTGCGTAGATGGGCCCGGCCAGGGCGAACAGGTAGCCCGCCATCCACGAGCCGCCGTCGACGGCCCCGGGGGCGTCGGCCACCAGCTCGCCGCGTGAGCCGAGCAGGCGCAGGGCGGTGGCGTGCAGTTCGACGTCGAGCTCCGACCAGAAGACCTTCATCATCGACGCAGATGCGCCGAGGTCGCCGCCGGCCTGTAGCCGGGCGGCAGCGCCGAAGGTCTGCCACCGGTATGCGTCGGCGGCGGTCCGGGCCCGCACCACCTGGTCGAGCACGCCGGGGTCGACGTCGTGCTCGGCGCTGATCCGGCGGTACAGGTCGGTGAGCCGCCCGGCGGCGGCGAGGAAGCGACCCGGTGCCCGCAGGTTGAGGCCCCGCTCGCTCGATGTGGTCGCCATCGCGACGGACCAGCCCTCACCCTCTGCACCGAGCAGGTTCGACTCGTGGACCCGGCAGTCCGAGAAGAACAGCTCGGCGAATGCCGGCTCGCCATCGAGGCGTCCGACGGTGCGGCGCTCGAGGCCCGGACTGTCGGCCGGCACCAGCAGGTACGAAAGGCCCCGGTGGCGCTCCGAGTCGGGGTCGGTGCGCACGATGCAGAACAGCCAGTCGGCCCATGCGCCCCGCGAGCACCAGGTCTTCTGGCCGTTCAGCACGAAGTGGTCGCCATCCCGGACTGCCTTTGTGGCGATCGACGCCAGGTCGCTGCCGGAGTCGGGCTCGGACCAGCCCTGGGCCCAGATCTCGTCGCCGGAGGCCATGGCGGGTAGGAAGCGGTCGTGCTGTTCGGGCGTTCCGTAGGCGAACAGCGTCGGGCCGAGCAGCGTGATGCCGTTGGTGTTGACCCGGCCCGGTGCACCCGAGGCGTAGTACTCCTCCTCGAACAGCAGCCACTCGACCAGGCCGACGTCGCGGCCGCCATACGCCTCGGGCCAGTTGACGACCGACCAGCGTGCATCGAACAGCACCTGCTCCCACCCGCGGTGCGCCTCGAATCCCTCGGGCGTGTCCATCGACGGCAGCGGATCGCCGGGGATGTTCTCTGCCAGCCAGGTCCGGACCTCGTCGCGGAACGCAGTCTGTTCGGGCGTGAAGCGCAGGTCCACGGCGCCGTCTCAGGAGCCGCAGAGGCGGTCGAGGGCCTCGCCGGCCTCGGCCACGATCCTCGCAACGAGATCGGCGACCGAGGGGAGTTCGTCGATCGAGCCGACGCCCTGGCCGGTCGGGAGGATGCCCACCTCGGTACGGCCGTCGACCATGGTGGCCCGGGTGAGCATCGGGGCGTTTGCAGCCAGCGCCACCTGTCCCCAGGTCAGGTCCTGGGCCTTCTTCATGCGGACGCCCTCTGAGATGAGTGCCCGCAGCGATGTACCGGTGAGGCGCCGGAAGCGCATGGCGTTGGCGGCCGCACGGGGGAAGCGGGTCAGGCGGGCGGCCTCCAGCCGGCGGACCATGTCGGTGGCGATCACCCGCTGCGGGGCGCCGTCGATGGCCGTGGTGACCACGGTGCCGGTGACCGGCGTGGCGAGGTACCGCTCCTTGACCGCATCCGGCACCGTGCTGTCCGTCGTGAGCAGGAACCGGGTGCCCATGGCTATGCCGTCGGCGCCCCATGCCAGTGCGGCGGCGAGTCCCCGACCGTCCACGAAGCCGCCGGCGGCGATCACCGGCAGGTCGACGGCGTCGAGCACCTGCGGGATGAGCAGCGAGGTCGGTACGACGCCGGTGTGGCCGCCACCCTCGGTGCCCTGGGCTATGACCGCATCGACCCCCCACTCTGCAACCTTCTCGGCGTGGCGGCGGGCCCCGATGGTGGGGATCACCACGACGCCGGCGTCCTTGAGCCGGGCGACCGTGGCCTGGCCCGGGGCCTGTGCGAACGACGCCACCTTCACCTCGGCGGTGATGAGGTGCTCGACCCGTCGTTCGACGTCGTCGGCATCGGTGCGCATGTTGACGCCGAAGGGGGCGTCGGTGCCGGCCCGCACCTCGTCGATGGCGGCCACCATCTCGTCGAAGGTGAGCGTGGCGGCGGCGAGGATGCCGAGGCCGCCGGCGTCGGCCGTGGCGATGGCGAGCCGCGGTCCGGCCACCCAGCCCATGCCGGTCTGCACGATCGGGTACCGCACCCCGACCAGGTCGCAGAGCCGCGTGTGCAGCCGGGGGTCGCCCACGGGTCTCAGCGGAACTCGGCCCTGCGGAGGCCGTGGGGGTCGATGACCTCGCGGATGAGGCGCAGTTCCTCGTCGGTCGGCAGGCGGGACTCGGGCACCTCGTCGGGCACGAGCAGTTCGAAGCCGGTTGCTTCGACCACCTCATCGACCGTGACGCCCGGGTGCACCGAAACGACCTGCATGCGCCGTTCGTCGTTGGCGAAGTCGAACACGCCGAGGTTCGACACGACACGTCGGATCTCGTGGTTGTCACGGATGAACGCCGAGAGCCCGGCCACCCGGTCGTAGCCGGGCCCCGACACCACGTCGACGGTCGGCACGAAAGAACGGGTCGAGTGGTTGGGCACCCAGTACGAGGTGACGTGGTTGACGAGGTTCCCGGGGGCGCCCCGCAGACCCAGCAACTGCGCCTTCGGCTGTCGCCAGTCGCCGATGGCGGCCAGGTTCTGGTTGCCGCTGGCGTCGATCTGGCTGGCGCCCATCACGACATGGCGTCGGCCGGACCAGACGACGTCGAACACGTCCCGGTAGGGCATCCATGCCTCGACAAGGCGGGGGGCGTCGTCGTCGCCGACGGGGAGGACGTTGGCGGCCAGCACCGAGACGGCGTCGGTCATCACCATGTCGGGTTCGAAGGTGGCCCGGGCGAGGCGTCCGCCGATGATCGGCGTGGTGCCGATGGGATTGCAGAGGATCTCGCCGTCGCCGCGGAAGGCCTCCGCCATCGCGACCGCACAGACCTCGTCGAGGGTTGCCGGCGCTGGAGCGCTCATGTGCCGCTCCCCCCGCGTGCATCGACCGCCGCAAGGTAGGCCTCGTGGCCGGGAGCATCGACGTAGCGCTCCCGGAACGCCGCCCAGGCCCCGGGGTCCTTCGCCGTGGCGGCGTACTCGCGCTGGAAGGCCTCGTCCCGGCCGTAGTCGGGCGGGCACTCGGTGAAGTGGGCGCCCCGGGGCGCCTCGACGACGCCGTCCACGAACAGCCGTGGGATCTTGAGCGTGTGGAAGGTGCCCTCGTCGAGTAGTTCTTCGGTGGGCACGACCTTCTCGCAACTCATGAAGGTGCGCCTGGCCGCCTTGGCGAAGAGGTCGTCGAAGTAGAGGTCGGGGCCGAGGAACTGGCCGTTGCCGCCGGCGTCGGCCCGGTTCATGTGGATCAGCGACACGTCGATGTCGAACGCCGGGATGGCGACGAACTCCTCGTGGTGGCCGTCGGCGTCCGGGTACGGCGAGGCCACGGTGCGCAGGTCGGGGTTCATGGTGAGCATGTCGCTGCCGAGGCCGGCCCGGGTCGGATAGAAGGGCACCCGGTGGGCGGCGGCCAGAAGCCCCAGGTAGAAGGCGCCCTCGTCGAACTCGGCGAAATCGACGGCGCCGGTCTGGCGGGCCACCCGGAAGTGGGGTTCGAGGGGGATCGTGTCGAGCGACACGAAGCCGTAGACGACCTTGCTGACCCTGCCGGTGGCGCAGAGCAGGCCGATGTCGGGGCCGCCGTAGGCGACGATGGTGAGGTCGGTGAGGCTGCTGCGGGCGATGGCCCGCACCAGCGACATGGGCTTGCGGCGGGAGCCCCAGCCGCCGATGCCGATGGTCATGCCGCTTGCGAGTTCGGCAACCACCTCGTCCTCGGTCATCAGCTTGTCGGGCACGCCGCCGATGGTAGGCGAGGCAAGCCCCCTGCGACGATCCTGACGGACTGTCAGAAAGAGAAACCGGTAGCGGGCGACGGGCGGGACCATCCCCGTACCGGGGTCGGGGACTAGCGTGCCCGTCGTGGACTCCCCCGCCGACCCCTCATCCGCCCTCGATTTCAACGGGCAGACCGTGCTCGTCACCGGCGGCACCCGCGGGCTGGGACGGGTGATCTGCCGTACCTTCCTCGACGCCGGCGCTGACGTGGTCACCTGCGCCCGCAACGCCCCCGACAAGCCCGTCAAGTCGTCCGACGGCTCACGACAGGCCACCTTCGTAGCCGCCGACGTACGTGATCCCGACCAGGTCGGGGCCGTCGTCGCAGCCGCCGTCGAACAGACCGGGCGGCTCGACGTGCTGGTCAACAATGCCGGCGGCGCCCCGCCCGCCGAGTCCTCGACGGCCTCGCCCAACTTCAACGCCAAGGTCATCGCCCTCAACCTGACCAGTGCCCTGACGTTCAGCCAGGCAGCCCGCGGGGCTATGGCCGACTCGGGCGGGGTGATCCTCAACATCTCGTCCGTGAGCGGCACCCGCACCAACCCCGGCGGCGCCGCCTACGGGGCCGCCAAGGCCGGCCTCGCCAACATGGGTCGCACCCTCGCCCACGAGTGGGGGCCTGCGATCCGGGTCGTCACCGTCACCGTCGGGATGATCATCACCGACGAGGCGGCCGCCTTCTACGGCGACGGCGGACGCCGGGAGGCCATCGGCGGCCTGCTCGCCGCCGGCCGCATGGGCGAGCCCGAGGACGTGGCCGACATGTGCCTCGTGCTGGCCTCGCCGTTGGCCCGCTGGGTCACCGGCACCGAGGTCGAGGTGCACGGCGGCGACGAGCGCCCCGGCTACCTCGACGCAATCAACGACGCCTGACCGGGCCCGTGCCGCCGATCCACTGCTGGCGCTCCCCCAGGGTGGAGGTCCGCGAGGGTGCCCTGGCCGGCAGGGGCGTGTTCGCCGTCGAGCCCATCGCCGTCGGAGAGGTGGTCGCCGTCAAGACCGGGCACATCGTCGACCGTGACGAGGTCGTGCGCCTGACCGCCGAGATCGGCGACCAGGCCCTGCAGATCGACGACGACCTCTACCTCAGCCCCCGGACCGCCGAGGAGGTCGTCCAGACGGCGATCCTCATCAACCACTCGTGCGACGCCAACGTGGGCTTCCGGGGTCAGGTCATCTACGTGGCCCTGCGCGACATCGCCGTCGGCGAGGAGCTCTGCCACGACTACGCCATGGACCGCACCGACGACTACCGGCTGGAGTGCCGTTGCGGCGCCGACGTGTGCCGGGGTGTGGTGACGGGTAACGACTGGCGGCTCCCCGAGGTGCAGGCCCGCTACGAGGGCTTCTTCCTCGAGTACGTCAACGCCAAGATCGAGGCGCTCTCGGGCTAGCGGCCCGGGTCTTCGCCGATCTCGGCGAGTGCGTCGAGCACGGCACCCCGCAGCCTCCTGGCGATGTCGGGCGGGAGGTGCCCGGCGAGTCCCTGGCCGGGCCTGCCGACCTCCTCGACGGTGAGGATCACGCGGGGCTGGGCGTCTGCGTAGTCGTCGCTGATTGCGACCGCCCACGAGATCGGCGTGAGCTCGTCGTCCTCGTAGTCGGGCGGGTAGTCGGCGGGGTCGAACGGGTGGTCGTCGATGGATCGGCGCATGCAGACAGTGTGCCAGCGGCGGCCAGCGCCTAATTCCGACTAATCCGATCAGATTTGTGTTGATTCCACGGTTCGGCGTCTGTAGGTTGATCGTCAATCCCGACCTACCTGATCGGAATTAGACGACACCATGCCGACAGCGACCCCGACCCCCGTTCAACTGCGCCGCCCGGCCGCCCTGTCCGCTGCCGAGGTCGACGCACTGAACGCCCTCTTCGAGGCGGCACACCCCACCGAGATCATCCGCTGGGCCACCGGCACCTTCGGCGATGAACTCTGCCTCACCACCTCGTTCTCCGACACCCTGCTCATCGACCTGGCCGTGGCCGTCGACCCCGACATCGAGGTGGTGTTCCTCGACACCGGCCTCCACTTCGCCGAGACCCTCGCCACGCTGCGTCGGGCGATGGTCCGCTACGAACTCAACCTGCGGGTCGAACGCCCAGACCCCGACGCCCCCGACCTGTTCGAGGTCGGCACCGAGGCCTGCTGCGCCTCCCGCAAGGTGGCACCGCTGGAACGGGCTCTGGCAGGCAGGCGGGCATGGCTCTCCGGCCTGCGCCGCGACGACCACGTCGGGCGCTCACACACGCCGATCATCCAGGTCGACCGCCGGGGCCTCGTCAAGGTCAACCCGCTCGCCGCCTGGCCGGCCGCCGAGGCCGACGCCTACGTCGCCGAGCACGGCATCGTCCTGAATCCGCTTCTGGCCGAGGGCTTCGGGTCCGTGGGTTGCTGGCCGTGCACGGAACTCCCGACCCCGGGCAGCGACGCACGCAGCGGCCGATGGGCCGACAGCGCAAAGACAGAATGCGGCATCCACCTGTGAACGGCACCCCCTACCCCGTGAGCCTGGACCTCTCCGGTCGCAGCGTGCTGGTGGTCGGCGCAGGCGCCGTGGCCGCACGCAAGGCGTTCGGCCTGCTCGCCGCAGGCGCCCAGATCACCGTCGTGGCCCCGGAGGCCGTGCCCGAAATCACCGAGGCCGCCGACAACGGCACCCTCCGCTGGCACCGACGCACCTACCGCCGGGGCGAGGTGGCGTCGTACCGCCTGGCCGTGGCCGCCACCGGCGATCCCGCCGTCAACGGTCAGGTCTACTGGGACGCCGAAGCCGCCGGCATCTGGCTCAACGCCGCCGACGACCCCGAACGCTGCTCCTTCACCCTGCCGGCCGTCGTGCGACGCGGCGACCTGCAGGTCGCCGTCTCCACCAACGGACGCTCGCCCGCCGTGGCTGCCTGGCTGCGCCGCTCCCTCGAGGACTCGATCGGCCCCGAGCACGCCGCCCTCCTCGCCCTCGCTGCAGAGGTGCGCGAGGACCTCCGGGCCGAACGGGGCACCACCGAGACCCCCGACTGGGAGGCCGCCCTCGACAATGTCCTGCTCGACCTGATCCGCAGCGACGACCTGGACGGCGCCCGCCTCCGGTTGCGCCGCGCCCTTGGGCTCCCCGGGGTCCCGAACCTCGTCGAGGTGGCGTCATGACCGTGTACCTGGTCGGTGCCGGACCGGGCGACCCCGAACTGCTCACGCTGCGTGCCGCCCGCCTGCTGGCCGAGGCCGATGTGGTGGTCCACGACCGCCTGGTCGACCCCCGCGTGCTGGACCTCATCTCCCCCTGGGCCGAGGTCATCGACGTCGGCAAGCGCCCCGGCGGGCCTGCCGACGCCCAGGACCGCATCCACCGGGTGCTCGTCGATGCAGCCCGCAGGCATGCCGCCGTCGTGCGCCTCAAGGGCGGCGACCCCTTCGTGTTCGGCCGGGGCGGAGAAGAGGCCGAGGCCCTGCGCAGCGAGGGCATCGACGTCGAGGCCGTACCCGGCATCACCTCCGCCATCGCCGGACCGGCCGCCGCCGGAATTCCCGTCACCATGCGGGGCCACGCCAGCGGCTTCACCGTCATCACCGGCCACCAGGACCCCACCACCGCAAACAGCATCGACTGGGAGGCCGCAGCCAGGCTGGGCACAACGCTCATAGTGCTGATGGGTGCCTCCCGGGCGGGCCTCATCGCCGAACGACTGCTGCTCGGCGGCCTCGGCGCCGACACCCCCGTCGCCGTGGTCGAGTCGGCCGCCACACCCGACCAGCGGGTCGTCCGCACCGTCCTCGCCGACCTGCCCGAGACACCGGTCCACGCACCGGCCATCCTCGTCATCGGCTCGGTCGCCGGCCTCGACGTCACCGACTGCAACTCCCTCGACGAGAGCGCACTCAGCGACCTCGTCTCCACCGCACACGCCGCCAGCGAACACGGAGGTTCGTCATGGCTCAGTTGACCAGCCCGCTCGATACCACACCGGTCGATCCGGAGTTCGCCGCCGACATCGACAAGTTCGAGGAACAGCTCGCCGGCTACCTCGCCGGACGGGTCCCCGAGGACGTGTTCCGGGTGTTCCGACTCAACAACGGCATCTACGGGCAACGTCAGGGCGGCACCAACCAGATGGTGCGCGTCAAGGTCCCGTACGGCGCCATGACCGCCGACCAGCTCGACGGCCTGGCCGACGTCGTCGTCGACCACAGCCGTGGCTGGGGCCACATCACCACCCGCCAGAACATCCAGTTCCACTTCGTGGAGCTGACCGAGATCCCCCGGGTCATGCGTCGGCTGGCTGCGGTGGGGCTCACCACCCGGGAGGCCTGCGGTGACACCGTCCGCAACGTGCAGGGCTGCCACCTGGCCGGCGCCTGCCCCTACGAGGTACTCGACATCAGCGCATGGTCAGAGGCCGCCTACCGGCACTTCGTCCGCAACCCCCTGGCGCAACGGCTGCCCCGCAAGTTCAAGATCAACTTCTCGGGCTGCGACACCGACTGCGGACAGGCCATGTTCAACGACGTCGGCGTGATCGCCACCTCGCGCACGCACCCCGACGGCAGCGTCGAGCAGGGCTTTCGCGTCTACATCGCCGGGGGCCTCGGCACGACGCCGTTCCCGGCGCTGGCGCTCGAGGAGTTCACCTCCCGCGAGGACCTGCTGCCGACCATCGAGTCGGTCCTGCGGGTCTTCGACCAGACGGGCAACCGCGACAACAAGCTGCGGGCGCGCCTCAAGTGGGTCGTGGACCAGCTCGGAATCGACGAGGTGCGACGCCGGGTGATGGCCACCCGAAAGTTCCTGCCCGCATCGGCAACCTGGCCGGGAGGCATCCCGGAGATCGTCGCCGAATGGGGTGACGACCCGGCAGGCATTGCCGCCGACACCACCCCGACCCCGGTCGGCCAGGGCGTGCCCGTGTCGCTGGGCGCCAGGACCCCTTTCGACCGGTGGGCCGAGGCCAACGTCGTGCGCGGCGCCGCCAACGGCACCGTGTCCGCCTACGCCTGGTGCGAGCTGGGCGATGTCACCGCCGACCAGTTCCGCTCCCTGGCCGCCATCGTGCGCGAGTTCGACGCCGACGTGCGGGTGACCAACCGGCAGAACTTCGTGCTCCGCGACCTCACCGAGGACCAGCTGCCGACCCTGTTCCAGCGGCTCGTCGACGCCGGCATGGCAACGCCCGGCGCCGAACTGCTGCGCGACGTCGTGGCCTGCCCCGGCGCCGACACCTGCAACCTTGCAGTCACCCAGAGCCGCGGACTCGCCAAGGCCATCGGCGAAGCCCTCGAGGCCGAGGGCCTCGCCGAGGTGGGCGGCGTGCGCATCAACATCTCGGGCTGCACCAACAGCTGCGGGCAGCACCACACGTCCGACATCGGATTCTTCGGCGCCGAGCGGCGTGCCCACGGCCAGTCGGCCCCCGGCTACCAGATGCTGCTGGGCGGCTATGTCGGCCAGGAGCAGATCCACTTCGGGCAGAAGGCCCTGCGCCTCCCCGCCCGAAACGCCCCCCAGGCCGCCGTGCAGGTGGTCCGCCGGTTCGTCGACGAACGCCAGGCCGGCGAGAAGTTCCCGACCTGGCTGGAGCGCTCCGGTGGCGCCAAGGAGGTGGCGATCGGCCTCAAGGACCTCGACCAGTTCCCGCTGCCCGAGGAGGGCCCCGACTACTACGTCGACTTCGACGAGACCGGCCCCTACTCGGCTGAGATCGGCGAGTCGGAGTGCGCCACCTGATCAGGCGTTGAACCACGGTTCGGCCCGTCCCGTCGGGCAGGATCAGGGGATGGCGATCGATTTCGGGACCGAGGACACGCCCCCCTACGGGGTCGTAGAGCAGGTATCGCCGCTCGTGCGCAGGGTGGTGGCCCGCAATCCGTCGAAGTTCACCTACCACGGCACCGGCACGTTCCTGGTCGGACCACCCGAGGGTGGCCGTGTGGCGATCATCGACGCCGGGCCCGACGACGACGACCACGTGGCCGCCGTGCTGGCCGCCGTGCAGGGGCAGGGGGGGACCCACCTGCTGGTCACCCACACACACCCCGACCACTCGCCCGCCACGGCAGCGGTCCGGGCGGCGACGGGTGCTGCCACCTACGGCTTCGGGCCCCACCCCGAGGCCGCCATCCGGGCCCACGAGGATCGGAAGCGTCGTGCGATCGAGGCCGGCGACGAGCCCGAGTCCGAGGATGGCGAGGGTGCCGGCGACCTGGGCTTCGAACCCGACCATCCGGTCGTCGACGGCGTCATGATCGAGGGCGACGGGTTCACCTTCGAGTGCCTCCACACGCCGGGCCACATCTCCAACCACGTGTGCTTTTCATTCGCCGAAGAGCAGACGCTGTTCAGCGGCGACCACGTGATGGGCTGGTCCACATCGGTGATCCCCGCCCCCGACGGCGACCTCAACGACTACCTCGACAACCTGCGGCGCCTGGTGGAGCGTGACGAGGTCCGCTACCGCCCCACCCACGGACCGTCGATCACGGATCCGGTCCCGTACGTCGAGGCGCTGGTCGCCCACCGGGAGGAGCGCGAGCGCCAGATCGTGGCGGCGCTGGCCGACGGCCCCCGCACCATCGCCTCGCTGGTGGCCGAGATGTACTCCCACGTGCACGAGGACCTGCACAAGGCGGCCGGCGCATCCGTGTACGCCCACCTGCTGGCCCTGCAACGGGCCGACCGGGCGACGGTCGAGGGAGACCCCGGACCGAAGTCGGAGTGGGGCCTGACGTAGGTCCGGGTTACGGGTGCCGGCTCGAAACCGAGACGACCTCGCCGGTCATGTAGGACGACAGGTCGCTGGCGAGGAACACCATGACGTTGGCGACCTCCCACGGTTCGGCGGCCCGGCCGAAGGCCTCGTCGGCCACGAGCCCGGCCAGGAGATCCTCGCTGCTGGTCCTGGCCAGGTGCGGGTGCATGGCGATGCTGGGCGCCACACAGTTGACCCTGACCCCGTGGTCGGCGGCCTCGACCGCCGCCGAACGGGTGAGCGCCATGACGCCGGCCTTGGCCGCTGCGTAGTGGGCCTGTCCGGCCTGTGCCCGCCAACCCAGCACGGAGGCGTTGTTGACGATCACGCCGCTGCCGCGCCCGGTCATGTGGCGCAGCCCCGCCCGGGTGCAGCGCATGGTGCCGGTCAGCGTCACGTCGAGCACCCGGTGCCACTCTTCGTCGGTCATGTCGACCAGGGGCGTATCGCCGCCGAGACCCGCGTTGTTGACCAGCACGTCGATGCGGCCATGGGCGTCGATGGCTGCGGCGAACAACGCCCGGACGTCATCTTCGACGGTGACATCGCAGCGGACCGCCAGCGGGCGCTCGCCGACGAGTTCGGCCAACGCATCGGCCGCCTCGCCCAATCGTCGCTCGTGGACATCGGACAGGACGACCGTTGCGCCTTCTTCGACACAGCGCTTCGCGGCAGCGAAGCCGATGCCCGCACCGGCTGCGGCCGTGACGACCACGATCCTGCCGTCGAGCAGGGCCCGACCCGGCGGGTACTCGGGCACGGTGGTCACGCCGACGCCGCCTCGTCGGCGGCCCGCTTCTCGGCCATCTCCTTCATGCGTCGCTCGAGGTCTGCGAACATCGGCATCTCCTCCCGGCCTACCGAGACCGGCAGTCTCTCAGCAATCTCGTCCACGGTGAAGACACCATCGGCGGTGGCGGTCATCTCCCGGACCTCGACGGGCTGGTTCCAGACGGCGATCCGGCTGCCGGTGCACGTGTAGGTCTGGGCGGTGATGTCCCTGGCTGCGTCGGAGAGCAGGTAGACGGCCAGCGGTGCGATGTCCCCGGGGGCGCCGGCCTCGATCTCGAACGGCACGTTCTCGGACATTCGGGTCATGGCGGTCGGGGCGATGCAGTTGGCGTTGATGCCGTAGCGGCGCAGGGCGAAGGCGGCGCTGCGGGTCAGCGAGATGACGCCTCCCTTGGCCGCCGAGTAGTTGGCCTGTGCCGTCGAGGCCACGAAGGCGCCGGAGGTGAAGCCGAGCAGGCTGCCGCCGGTCTCCTGCCTGCGCATGACCGCCGAGGCCGCCCGGTAGAGGGTGAAGTGGCCCTTGAGGTGGACGGCCACGACATCGTCGAACTCGGCTTCGGACATGTTGAACAGCATCCGTTCGCGCACGATGCCGGCGACGCACACGACGCCGTCGATGCTGCCCCAGGTCTCGACGGCGGTATCGACGATCTGCTGGCCGACGGCCATTTCGGAAACGTCGCCGGCTACAGCGACCGCCGTGCCACCGGCGGCTTCGATCTCGGCGACGACGGCGTCGGCGACTTCATTGGACGGATCGAGGCCGTCGAGGGAGACGCCGTAGTCGGCGACGACCACGTTGGCGCCCTCAGCGGCACAGGCGAGGGCGATGCCCCGGCCGATGCCGTTGCCGGCGCCGGTGACGGCGACGTTCTTCCCTGCGAGGTGTCCGGACACGGATGCTCCTGTGCTTCGATCATTTCTGACGGTGCGTCAGGTCACCTTACCGGCGACGCCCGCCCCATACGAAGCCACGGCCGGCATCACATAGAGTCGCCCTGTGGCTCCCCCCGACCCGCCCCCACCCGGCCCCGACGCCATCCGCCTCGACGACCAGGTTGCCGTCGTCACCGGCGGCGGCGCAGGCATCGGCCGCGGCGTGGCCGAGGTGCTCGCAGCCTTCGGCGCCAGCGTCGCCGTCTGGGAACGCGACGCCGACACGTCCGGCATCGGAGCCGACCTCGGCGGGCTCGGCCTCACGGTCGACGTACGAGAGGCCGACCAGGTCGAACAGGCCCTCGGCGACACGATCGCCGGCCTCGGAACGCCGACCATCCTCGTCAACAACGCCGGCGGTACCTTCCGGCAGCCCTTCCTCGAATCCACCCGGAACGGACGGGACGCGATCCACCGGGCGAACCTCGGACAGGTCCTGCTCTGCACGCACCTCGTAGCCGGGGCCATGGTCGATGCCGGGCTGGGAGGGAACATCGTCAACGTCACGTCCATCGAGGGAGACCGGGCCGCCCCCGGGTACGCCGCCTACGCCGCATCCAAGGCCGGCATCGCCAACTTCACCAGGAGCGCCGCCGTCGAACTGGCACCACACGGCATCCGGGTCAACGCCGTCGCCCCCGACATCACCGCCACCGAGGGCATCCTCGAACGGGCGGGCGCCGACGCATCCCGCAGGTGGGCCGACCTCGTTCCGCTGGGCCGCGCCGGCACGGTCGCCGAGATCGGCACCGTCATCGCCTTCCTGGTGTCGGACCTGGCCGCCTACATCACCGGCGAGACCATCCACGTGGACGGCGGAACGGCCGCCGCCGGGGGCTGGTACAGGCACCCCGGCACCGGCGACCACGTGATCGGACCGCGCTGATACCAACCCCTCGACCTCAGCGGGCGGGGACGAGTCCCCCGTCGACCATCAGGCACTGCCCGGTCATGAAGCTGGAGGCGTCGGACACCATGAACAGGACGGCGCCGACCATCTCATCGGGTGACGCCAGCCGACCCATGAACGTGGCCCTCGCCATGCCAGCCACCGCCGCCTCACCGGTGTTGCGGACCATGTCGGTGTCGACCGGACCGGGAGCCAGGGCGTTGACGCGTATCCCCCCGGGGCCCCGGCCGGCCAGCTCGGCGGCCATGGAGCGGGTGAAGCTGAGCAGGGCGGTCTTGCCTGCGGCGTAGAGGGACCGGCCCGGGCTGGGCAGGAACGCACCCGCCGAGACCACGTTGACGACGGCGGCGTGCCCGGAGGCCTCTAGGTGCGGCAGGCAGGCCTGGACCAGCAGCACCGGCCCCCGGACGTTCACGGCGAACGACTTGTCGAATCCGGCCACGGTAATCCCGCCCAACGGTTCGGCCAGGGCGTTGGCGGCGTTGTTCACGACGATGTCGATGCCACCGAACGCCTCGACGGTGGCGGCGGCCAGGCGCTCGGCATCCTCGGACTCGCCGAGGTGGGCGGGGACCGCCAGCGCCTCGCCACCGGCCCCGCGGATGGCAGCGACCACCTCGGCGCAGGCGTCGGCCCTGCGGCTGGCGACTACCACCCGGGCGCCCTGGGCGGCCAGGGCCTCGGCCACTGCCCGGCCGATCCCGCGGCTGCCACCGGTCACGATGGCGACCCGGCCGGTCAGGTCGTGCAGGGCTGCGATCTCGGTTCGGTCCACGTGCGCTCCTCGGCTCTGGGCGACGAGTCTGGCCCGGTGGTCGGCTCGCCCACGCATCGGAACCTCGCCTACCGTCGTCGGCATGCCCAGCGACCGCAGGATCCTCGTCACCGGCCTGACCGGCCAGATCGGCCATCCCGTGGCCCGGATCCTGGCGCAGGACAACGAGGTGTGGGGAGCCGCACGCTTCTCCGCCGAGGGCAGCCGCGAGCGGGCAGAGTCGATCGGGGTCACGACGGTCGCGGTCGACCTCGAGACCGGCGACTACGACGGCCTGCCCGACGACTTCACCCACGTCGTGCACTTCGCAGCCTGGATGGGTCCCCGGCCCGACCACGACCGGGCGCTGCGGGCCAACGCCGAGGCCACCGGCCTGCTGATGCAGCACTGCCGTTCGGCGGAGGCGTTCCTCGTGGCCTCGACCAACTCCGTGTACCGCCCCAACGACGATCCGATGTACCAGTACGTCGAGGGCGATCCGCTGGGCGACCCGGCCTCGCCGTTCAGCCCCACCTACTCGATGTCAAAAAACGCCCAGGAGGCCGTGGCCCGCACCATGGCCAGAGCACTCGGCCTGCGAACCACCATCGCCCGCATCAACGCCAGCTACGGGCCCAACGGCGGCCTGCCCGCCTACCACGGCGACTGGGTGGCCGCCGGACAGCCGGTCCCCCTTCGGGCACCCGGCCCCAACGCCTACAGCCCGATCCACGAGGACGACCTGGGAGCACAGGTGGCGCCGCTGCTCGACGCCGCCTCCACACCTGCCACGATCGTGAACTGGTGCGGCGACGAGGTCGTGACCGCCGAGGAGTGGTGCGCCCTGTTCGGCGAATGCCTCGGGGTCGAACCCGAACTCGTCTACGGCGATGTGCCCGGCAGCCAGCCCGGCAGCGCCGCCGACCCCACACGGCGCATCGAACTCACCGGTCCGTGCACGGTCCCGTGGCGCGAGGGCATGGCTGCGATGATCGAGGAGCGCTGCACCGGATCCTGACCAGAGGCGGCGCTGTTCAGTTGGTCGAGAAGGCGCAGGGCAGGTGCTTGACGCCGTTCACGAAGTTGGCCCGCAGCCGATCGGGTTCTGCGGTGGCATGGATGTCGGGGAACCTCTCCAGCAGGTGCCGGTAGAGCACCGAGATCTCCCGCCGGGCCAGATGCGCGCCGAGGCAGAAGTGCGGGCCGGGGCCGCCGAATCCGACATGGGGGTTCGGGTCCCGGGTGACGTCGAAACGGTCAGGGTCGTCAAAGACGGCCTCGTCCCGGTTCGCCGAGTTGTACCAGAGCACCACCTTGTCGCCTTCAGAGAACGAGCGGTCGCCGAGCGTGACCCCGTCGGTGGTAACCGTGCGCCGGAAGTGCATGACCGGGCTCGACATGCGGACGATCTCCTCGACGGCTCCCGGGGTCACGCCGTCGATGTCGGCCAGCCAGCGTTCGCGCTGGTCGGGGTTCGCCGTCAGGTCGACGAGCCCCCAGGTGATGGCGTTGCGGGTGGTTTCGTTGCCGGCCACGCACAGCAGCACGAAGAACGATGCCAGTTCCTCGGGCGTGAGCCGCTCGCCGTCCACCTCGGCGTTCACCAGCAGCGAGGTGAGGTCCTCGCCGTCGCCTCCCCGGCGTTCATCGGCGGTCCGGTTCATGATCTCGGCGAGGCCGGCCCCGGCGCCGAGCAGCGCAGCCAACGGATCGGCATCCTCGCCGATGTACTCGGGATCTCCCTGGCTGAGCACGATGTTCGACATGTGGAACACCTCGTCGTTCAGGGCGGGGTCGATGCCCATCATCTCGCAGATGATGACGAGCGGCAGCCGGGCCGCCACCTCGGTAACGAAGTCGCACTCCCCCCGGTCGGCGAGGCCGTCGAGGATCTCTGCGGAGATCCGCTCGACCTCTGCTTCGAGGCGCTGCACCATGCGTGGGGTGAACCCGGCCGACACGATGCGGCGCAACCGGGCATGGCGGGGGTCGTCGAGGCTGATCATGGACCCGAAGAACTCCCGGAACTCGGGCGGCAGGTCGGGGATGTTGGTGCCCTCGCCCGAGCAGAACCACTCCGGGTGGCGGCTGGCCTCGACGACGTCGGCGTGGCGGGTGACGGCCCAGTACCCGGGACCGGCAGGGAGGTACTCGCCGAAGTCCATCTCCTCGAAGAAGCGGATGGGGTCCTCCCGCCGGAGGGTGGCGAAGGCCGCCTCCCGGTCGGCCATCGGGAGGGTCCAGAAGCCCTCGATGTCTGAGAGGTCGATTTCGTCGAGTCGCATGGCACGACGGTAGGCCGTGGCCCGCCCGCTGGCCGAGCCGGAACGGCGCACAACTAGGTTCGGTGCCATGGATTCCGACGAGTTGAGGAGCCTGGCCGACCGGCTCGCCATCGAGGACCTGCTCACCCGCTACGCCCACGCCGTCGACCGCCGCGACTGGGACCTCTTCCGGAGCGTGTTCACCGACGACGCCCGGATCGACTACACGTCGGCCGGTGGGATCGCCGGAGACCTAGACGAGGCCGTGGCGTTCCTCGAGGAGACCATGCCGATGTTCGAGATGACCCAGCACCTCGTTGCCAACGTCGACGTGCGGATCGACGACGACACGGCAACCGTGTCGGCCATGTTCAGCAACCCGATGCGACTCCCCGACGGCGACGTCTGGTTCACAGGCGGCTGGTACCACCACGACCTCGTTCGCACCGACGAAGGCTGGCGCAGTCGGAACCTGCGCGAAGAGTCCGCCTGGTTCGACCGGGCGCCCTTCTGAGCGACGCTCCCGACCCACGCTCTCCCTGACTCACGCTCAGACCGGCCCCTCCGACTACGTTCGCCGCCATGTCCGGACCCCTCGACGGCATCCGCATCGTCGACTTCTCGGTGGCCCTGACCGGACCGCTGGCCGCTGGGATGCTCGTCGACCAGGGGGCCGACTGCATCAAGGTCGAACAGTCGCCCAGCGGCGACCTGGTCCGCTGGCTGGGAACATCGGTCGAGGGCATCTCCTCGATGTTCCAGATCGCCAACCGGGGCAAGCGGTCGGCCACGATCGACCTCCGACAGGACGAGGGCCTCGCAATCGCCCTGGACCTCATCGCAGCAGCCGACGTGGTCGTCCAGAACTTCCGGCCGGGGGTCGCCGAGCGCCTCGGGATCGCCTACGCGGACGCAGTCGCCGTGACCCCCGACGTCGTCTATGCCGACATCACCGGATTCGGACCGACCGGCCCAGCCAGCGGCCGCCGCGTCTACGACACCGCCATCCAGGCCGCCTCGGGGCTGGCCGCCAGCCAGACGGGAATCAACGACGACCGGCCACGGCTGCTCAAGCAGCTGGCCGCCGACAAGATCACCGCCTACACCGCCTGCCAGGCGATCACCGCCGCCCTGCTCGCCCGGGAACGCGGCCACGGCGGCCAGCACCTCGAGCTCTCGATGCTCGACGCCTGCATCGCCTTCCTGTTCGTCGATGGCGCCGACCACGAGATCGTCCTCGACGGCGACCACGACGGCCCCCAGAGCGTCGCCGCCAACAACACGCCCCTCGAGTTGGCCGACGGGTTCGCAACCGTCGCCGTGCCCGGCGACGTCGAGTTCCACGGCGTGGCGGCGGCCTTCGGCATCGACAGCTCCGACCCGGACCTGGCGACGCTCCGGGACCGCGTGCACAACCCCGACAAGGCACGTGAGGTCCACCTTGCGATCAGAAGGGCGTCGCCGACCATGACGATCGCCGAGGCGGAGGTCGCCCTGGAGGCCAACGGCGTGCCGTTCGGCATCGTGCGCGCCGTCCACGAGGTCGCCGACGACCCCCAGGTGATCGCCAACGAGGTCTTCGCCGAGCACGACCACCCCGTCGCCGGTCGGATACGCCAACATCGTCCTCCGACACGGTTCCACGGCACGCCGGCCGAGCTCCGGGAGAGTTCGGCACCGACCCTCGGCCAGCACACCGACGATGTCGTGGCCGGGACGGGGCGCGGCGACCGCCTCGACGAACTCCGGTCGGCCAATGTGATCGGATGAGGGCGATCGGATGAGGGCGATCAGATGAGGGCGATCAGATGACCGGAGAAACCCGCGAGCAACGCCGGTACGACGCCTGGGTCCGCCTCCACGCCGAGGCCGGAACCACCGAACTCATTCCGGCGGCGACTGTCCTGGTCCTGCGCGACGGGGCCGACGGCCTCGAGGTCCTGATGCTGCGGAAGAACTCGAAGATCGTCTTCGGGGGCATGTGGGTGTTCCCGGGAGGCCGCGTCGACGACGATGACACCGTCCGGGACGGCAACGGCGAGCCCGACGAGTTGGCGACAGCGGCCCGGGCGGCCGCCCGCGAGGCCGCCGAGGAGGCCTGCATCGCCGTCGACCCCGAGGCGCTGGTGTGGTTCGCCCACTGGGTGCCCCCGCCCATCACGCCCAAGCGCTTCTCGACATTCTTCTTCGCCGCCCGGGCGGCACCGGGGGTGGACGGGATCGTGGAGATCGACGAAGGCGAGATAGTGGACCATGCCTGGATGACCCCGGCCGGGGCGATGGCCCGGCGGGACGCCGGCGAAATCGAACTGGCACCGCCCACCTGGATGAGCCTGAACCTTCTGGCAGCCCGGTCGACCGTTGACGAGGCGCTCGATGCGCTGGCCGAGATCGAACCGGGGTTCTACGAAACACACATCGGCAGGTCCGACGACGGCACCGTGGCAATGTGGGAGGGCGACGCAGGCTACGAGGCCGGCGACCCGTGCCTGGAGGGCCCCCGCCACCGACTGACGATGCGCGACGGCGGCTACATCTACGAGCGCACCGGCTGCTGACCCCCAGGCACCTCCGACAAAGCGGAACGATGTCCTGACGGGTAGGACCTACCATCTCCCGGGTGAGCCACGACACCCTGACCGGCCTGACCGGCCTGACCGCAGCAGAGGTCGCCCGGCGCGTCGCCGACGGGCGCGTCAACGACGTGCCGGACGCCCCGGTCCGCACCACCCGCCAGATCCTTCGGGCCAACGTGCTGACCCCCGTCAACGCGATCATGGGCACGCTGCTGGTGCTGATCCTGGTGGCCGGCCACCCGAGCGATGCCCTCTTCGCCGGGGTGATCGTCTCCAACAGCGTGATCGGGGTCATCCAGGAGTTGCGGGCCCGTCGCACGCTGACCGCCCTGGCCGTTCTCTCGGCGCCGAAGGCCCGGGTGGTCCGCGACGGGACCACGACGGAGGTCGGCGTATCTGCCGTCGTGGCCGACGAACTGCTCGAACTCTCCCCTGGCGACCAGATCGTTGTCGATGGCGAGGTCGTCGCCTCCCACGGACTGACCGTGGACGAGTCGCTGCTGACCGGCGAGGCCGACGCCGTCGACAAGGCGGTCGGCGACGAGGTGCTCTCAGGCAGCTTCGTGTCGTCGGGCTCCGGCCACATGCTGGCCACCCGGATCGGCGCCGAGGCCTACGCCGCCTCCCTCGCCGACGAGGCCCGGCGCTTCACCCTCGCCAGGAGCGAACTCCGCAGCGGTGTGAACCTCATCCTGCGGTGGCTCACCGTCATCATCCCGCCGGCCTCGCTGCTGCTGCTGGCCCGCCTCCTCGTCGAAGAGGACCTCTGGCAGGAGGCGCTGCGCGGCACGGTCGCCGCTGCGGTGGCGATGGTCCCCGACGGCCTCGTCCTGTTGACCAGCCTGTCGTTCATCGTCGGCGTGGTCGCCCTGGCCCGACGCCGGGCACTGGCCAAGGAGCTGGCTTCCGTCGAACTGCTGGCCCGGGTCGACGTCCTGTGCCTGGACAAGACCGGAACCATCACCACCGGCGAGATCTCGTTCGCAGGCCTCGAGCCACTGGGCGGCACCACGATGGAGGCCGCGGCAGCGGCCCTTGGCGCTCTGGCCGCGGCCGAACCCAGCCCCAACCCCACCCTGGTAGCCATCGCCGCCGCCCACCCCGATCCCGGTTGGCTGGCCGGCAACGCCCTCCCCTTCTCATCGGACCGCAAATGGGCGGCTGTCGCCTTCGCCGGCCGCGGACTCCACCACCTGGGGGCCCCCGATGTCCTGCTGCCCGAGGACAGACAGGTGCTGGACCGGGTCGCCACCCACGCCGAGGAGGGCCGCCGGGTGCTCGTCCTCACCCGTTCAGATGCAGCCCCCGACGATCTCGAGGCTCTGCCCGATGACCGGCAACCAATCGCCCTGGTGCTGCTCGAGGACACGGTCAAGCCCGACGCCCGCGAGACCCTCGGCTACTTCGTAGCGCAGGGCCTCACCCTCAAGGTCATCTCGGGCGACCACCCGGCGACCGTGGCAGCCGTGGCGAGACGGGCCGGCGTACCCGATGCAGAAACCGGGATCGACTCCCGCACGCTTCCGGACGACCCGGACGAACTGGCCGACCTGCTCGACGGACACGCCGTGTTCGGCCGTGTCACACCCCACCAGAAGCGGGCAATGGTCGAAGCGCTGCAGTCGCGGGGACACACGGTCGCCATGACCGGCGACGGCGTCAACGACGTGCTGGCCCTCAAAGACGCCGACATGGGAATCGCCATGGGGTCCGGCAGCGAGGCCACCCGTGCCGTCGCCCAACTGGTGCTCCTCGACGACCGGTTCGGCACCCTCCCCAGGGTGCTCGACGAGGGGCGCCGAGTCATCAACAACATCGAACGGGTCGCCAACCTGTTCATCACCAAGGCCGCCTACGCCATCCTGCTGACCGCCCTCGTCGGCCTGCTCGGAGCGCCCTTCCCGTTCCTCCCCAAGCAACTGACCCTGATCGGCACGTTCTCGATAGGAGTGCCCGGGTTCTTCCTGGCCCTCGCCCCCGACACCTCAATCGTCAGGCCGGGGTTCCTGCCGCGGGTGCTGCGCTTCTCGCTCCCGGCCGGTATCGCTGCGGCCGTTGCCACCTTCGCCTGCTATGAGTCCGTCCGTGCAGGTGACGCCACGCTCGCTGAGGCCCGTACCACGGCCACGATGACCCTCCTGGCGCTCGGCCTCGTCATCCTCCTGTCGATCAGCCGGCCGCTCCGACCGTGGAAGCTGGGCCTGGCGCTGGCCATGGCGTGCTCCTACGTGCTCGTCATGGCCCTCGAAGCGGGCCGCGACTTCTTCGAACTCGACGCTCCCCCGACCGCCGCCTGGGTGATCGCCGCTACCTGTGTGGCGGTGGGCGGCATCGCCATCGCCATGGCCCCACGGCTCACCGACCGCCGAGTCGGATAGCGTTTCGCCCGACGAACGGCCACAGGGAAAACGCCCACGAGGGAGTCGACATGCCGGACACCGATCAGGGGCTTTTCACCACCGCACTGGCACAGTTCGAGCGCGGCGCCGAGTTGATCGGCATGCCCGCCGACCTGCGGTCGATCATCTCGCAGCCCAAGAACGAGATCATCGTCAACTTCCCAGTCCGGATGACAGACGGGAGCTACCGGGTATTTCGCGGCTACCGCATCCAGCACAGCAACCTGTTGGGTCCCTACAAGGGGGGCGTCCGGTTCCATCCGGCGGTCGACCTCGACGAGGTCAAGGCACTTGCCTCCTGGATGACCTGGAAGTCGGCCCTCTGCGACATCCCGTTCGGAGGCGCCAAGGGCGGCATCGCCTTCAGTCCCCGCGACCACGACGAGGACGAACTCGAGCGCATCGTCCGCCGCTTCACCCACAGCCTCGGTGGCAACATCGGCCCGGACCACGACATCCCGGCCCCTGACCTCGGCTCGAACGCCCAGTCGATGGTGTGGATGATGGACACCTACGCCAACTCGACGGGTGCCACCGAGCGCCAGAACGTCAAGAGGGTCGTCACCGGAAAGACGCTCGAGACCGGCGGCAGCCCCGGCCGCGAGAAGGCCACCGGCCAGGGTGTCGTGTTCTGCCTTCAGCACTGGGCCGACGAAGTCGGGTTCGACCTCTTGGGTGCCACGGTCGCTATCCAGGGCTGGGGCAACGTCGGGAGCGCCACCGGTCGGATCCTTCAGGTCCACGGGGCAACGGTCACCGCAGTGGCCGACCATCAGGGCGCCGTCGCCGACGAGGACGGGATCGACGCCTTCGAGCTCACCGACTGGGTGCGCGAGCGGGGCACCGTGAAGGGCTTTCCAAATGCAGGCTGGATCGACGACGACGACTTCTGGTCCTCCGACGTGGACATCTTCATCCCTGCGGCAATCGAGAACCAGGTGCGCGCCGACAACGCCCCCGGGATCCGCGCGAAGGTCATCGTCGAGGCCGCCAACGGGCCGACGACCCTCGAGGCAGAGCGCCTGCTCCAGGACCGGGGCGTCGACATCCTGCCCGACGTCCTGGTGAACGCCGGAGGCGTCATCGTGTCGTACTTCGAGTGGGTGCAGAACCGCTCGGCTCAACGCTGGTCGCTCGACGACGTCGACTACAGGTTGCGGGACGTGCTCTGGAAGGCCTGTGATGCCGTCGTCGAGGCTCGCAGGGACTACGAGGTCGAGTCCCGCCGGGACGCCGCCTACGCCGTGGCCCTCAGCCGGCTCCAGGCCGTCTACCAGCAGCGCGGCATCTTTCCCTGATCCAGAGGGGATCGCCGGCCGTTGCTACGGTCGACCCCATGGGCACCCGGACGCTTGTGTGTGGCGCCGGTGGCCTGACCTACGAGTTGGTCGACCGGCTTCGTGAACGTGGCCACCTCGTCGAGGGCGTCGCTACCGCTTCGCTGGTGGTCCGGGCCGATGCCGGTACGGCCGTCGATGCCGCAGCAGATGCGCTGGGGGCATTGGACCTCGTCGTCCACGTACTGGGGTCCCCGGGGCATCCGACCCCCCTGGTCGACCTTTCGACCGACGAATGGGTAGCCGCCTGCGAGGAGCCGATGGTGGGCGCCCTCCATCTGCTCCAGGCCTGTCGCCCGCATCTCGGTCCCGGCAGTCGTGTCGTCCATGTGGTGCCCACGTCCGCCATGGGAGGTGCACCGGGGTTCGCCGCCACGGCAACGGCGGCCGAGGGGATCCGGGCCCTGAACAAGAGCGCCGCCCGCCAGTGGGGTGCCGATGGGATCACGGCCACCGTGGTCGCCGCAGCCCCCGAACTGCTCATCGGTCCGGCGGCGAACTCGGCGGGTGGTGCCCTCACCGGCCCGGCACTCGGGCGCACCGGTGGGGCGGAAGACCTGGCTGGGATCATCGACACCCTGGCCTCGCCCGATGCCGCCTTCACGACCGGTTCGACGATCGTCGCCGATGGCGGCACCTGGATGGCTCCGTGAGCACGGATCGCGGCGTGGGGCTGCTCGACGGCCGGGTGGCGCTGATCACCGGCGGTGCCGCGGGCATCGGCCTCGGCATCGCCACGGCGATGGCGAGGGAGGGTGCGGCGGTGGTGCTGGCCGTCCGCCGTACCGAAAACGGTGGGCCGGCCGCCGAGGCGCTGCGCTCCGGTGGACACCGGGCTCTCTGCATCCGCTGCGATGTCACCAGCCGTGACGATCTGGAGGCCGCCGTGGCCGCCACGGTCGGGGATTTCGGCCGGTTGGACTGCTTCGTCCACAATGCCGTCGGTGGCAACGTCGCCCCGGGCCCGATCGAAGGAATGGACGACGGCTGGCTCGGCCTGCTCGCCACGACTGTGAGGGCCTCGTTCGACGCCGCGCAGGTGTCCCACCCGCATCTGGCGGATGCAGGAGGGTCGTTCATCCTCATGGCATCCGCTGCGGGGATGGAGGGAAGCGCCAACCTTCCCGCCTACGCCATGGTCAAGGCGTCACAGCGGGCCCTTGCAAAGAGCCTGTCCCGGGAATGGGGGCCGTATGGAATCCGCGTGAACTGCATCGCTCCGGTCGCCCGCACGCCGGCCATGGACCGCGCCTATCGGGCGAATCCGAATCTGGAGGAACAGTTGGTGGGCCGTACCCCGCTGCAACGGATCGGTGATCCGACCGACGACATCGGGCCGGTGGCGGTGTTCCTCGCCAGCGACCTGGCCCGGTTCGTGACCGGCCAGACGATCGTGGCGGACGGTGGCGGGTTCCTGGGGCTCTAGGGCTTGCAGCCCGGGGTTGAAAGAAGCGCCTCAGTTCGCCCGGGTGAGTGCGGCGGCAGCCCGTTGGGCGGCAACCTGGCGACGCCCGATGATGGGGGTGGTCGGGGCGAAGCCGGCGGTGGCACGCTCAGATTCGGATTCGCCGCCCCAGTAGCCCAGCTCACGGTTCTGGCGGGCGTAGTCCTTGCAGGGGCCGGCAACGGGGCAGGAACCGCACAGTTGGTCGGCCTTGGCCTCCCGTCGGACCCGGGCCTCGGGGCGTTCGGCAAAGGGGGCGAAGAACAGGTCGCTCTCTCCATGGCAGGCGGCGTCGTCGACCCAGGTCATCCGGTCGTCCGCCAGCAGGGTTGCCGCTGCCTCGGTCAGGTCATCGATGCGGTCAGCCAGGTCGGTCATTGTGGGATCTCCTCGTCTGTCTCGATGGAGGCGGCCCCTCTGCCGTCCCCCTCATCCACGGCACGCGAACGTACGCCCTTCTGTGACGCCGGTACAGGGATTTGCGATGATTGTTAGAGAATCTATCTATCTCTATTTGTGATTGATAAGCCAGCGTCACATACCTTCCCACGATTACTCCCCGGTAGCAACCGCGCGAACCATCCCCAAGTCGGCAGTCGGACGCCGCAGGATGCCATGCTCTCCCCGATGGACTCCCACCACCGGGCCGGCGACCCCGGCCCCTACTTCGACGACCTCTCGGTTGGACAGCTCCTCGACCCCGCCCCCGCCGTCACTATCGACGAGGGCGAGGCCGCCGTCTACCAGGCCATCTGTGGCGACCCCCTCGCCCTGGCCCTGAGTGCACCGCTGTCCGAGGCCGTGACCGGAACGCCCGGGCGCCTGGCCAACCCGGCACTCGTCATGCACATCTCGATCGGACAGAGCACGGTCGCCACCCAGCGGGTCGTGGCCAACCTCTTCTACAGGGGCGTGGCACTGAGCCAGGTCGTCCGGCTCGGCGAGACCCTGCACACCACGGTCGAGGTCCGCGGGCTGCGCGAGACCACCCGTCGCGACGACCGTCCGCCCCGGGGGCTGGCCCTGCTCGGCATCCGTACGGTCAGGGTCGACGACGGTGCCCCCGTAGTCGACTACGAGCGCTGCGCCATGCTGCGGTTCCGCGACGAAAACTCCGACACCGGCCACTCCGACGACCTGGGCGCCCCATCACCCGAGGTCGACCTGGCCGACTGGACCGACCGGGTGCCGGCGGGCTGGGACCCCTCCCCGCTGGCTGCCGCCGCCGACAGCAGATGGGCCGTCGGCGAGACCCGTGCCGACCTGCTGCGCGACACCGTGACCGCAGCACCCGAGTTGGCCAGGCTCAGCCAGAACCTTGCGCCCGTGCACCGCGACGCCGCCGCCAACGAGGGGGGCCGACGGCTCGTCTACGGCGGCCACACCATCGGCCTGGCCCAGGCGTCGCTGGTTCGCCGCATGCCAGGCACCGCCACTGTGCTGGGCTGGCAGTCCTGCGACCACCCCGCACCCGTGTTCGAGGACGACGTGCTGTCGTGCCGCCACACCCTGCTCGACGAGCAGTCGGTCGCCGGAGGTCGCCTGCGTGCTGTCCGCACCGAGGTATCCGCCGAACGCGACGGTGGAGACGTCGGCCCGGTCCTCGACTGGCGGCTCGTTACGTGGGGCGCCTGACCCCCTGGGTCGCAACCATGCCGCGGTCGACCAGCGAGCCGATCTCGGCTGCGGCGAGGCCGAGGTCGTCGGCGAGCACCTCTTCGGTGTGCTCGCCCAGCCGTGGCGCCGTCGCCGCACCCCGACCCTCGGCACCGGCACCGCTGAACGCCAGCGGCGATCCGGGCACCAGGTGGCGCCCCACGCCGGGCTGGTCGAGGTCGGCGAACAGCGGGTTGGCGGTCGAGCACCGCGGATCCTCGGCAACGAGTTCGAGGAAAGTGCGGTAGGGACCCCAGCACACTCCCTCGGCGTCGAGGCCGTCGGCCACCTCGGCCAGCGTGCGGGCGGAGAACCACGGGCCGAACAAGTCCCCCAGACGGTCCCTGGCCAGGAAGCGTTCGCCCTCGTCGGCGAAGTCGACACCGAGTTCGTCGGCCAGCGCCGCCACGGCGTCGGTCGTGCCGGTGGCCGCCTGCAGGCCCCGCCACTGCTTCGGACTGATCGCCACGACCATCACCCGGCGGCCGTCGCCGGTCGCAAAGTCGCTGCCGTAGGCGCCGTAGAGGTCGTTGCCGATGGCCTCCCGCTGGGTACCGAGCACCTGGGCCTCGGCCAGCGAGCCCAACATCCCGACGGTCGCCAGCGCCACGTCGACGAGCGCCAGGGTCACAAGGTCGCCGACGCCCTCGAGGATCCGTCGCCGGTCGGCGGCCAGCAGGCCCAAGGCGGCCATCTGCCCGCACATCAGGTCCCAGGCCGGCACGACGTTGTTGACGGGCCTGGGGTCGTCGGCGTGGCCGGTGGCCGACGGGTAGCCCATGGCGCAGTTGACCGTGTAGTCGACGGCGGTCGTGCCATCGTGATTGCCGGTGATTGCCACCATCACGAGGTCGTCGCGTCGTCGGCGCAGCGCCTCGTACGACAGCCAGCCGACCGCCGGGAAGTTGGTGAGGAAGTTGCCGGACCGGCCGATCAACTCGCCGACCAGGTCCTGTACCTCGGGCTCTCCGAGGTTCACGGCCAGCGAGCGCTTGCCCTTGTTGAGCCCGTTCCAGTAGAGGCTGATGCCGTCGGGGGTGAGCGGCCACCTTTGGTGGTCGATGCCACCGCCGATGCGGTCGAAGCGGATGACGTCGGCCCCCAACTGGGCCAGCGTCATGCCACCCGACGGTGCGGCTACGAAGGCAGAGCCCTCGACGACCGTCAGGCCAGCGAGAGGTAGCGACACTCGCCCTAGCTCAGTGCAGCGATGTCGGCCAGCAGGTCGGCGGCGTGCTCGTCGAGGGTCGTCGAGGCGTTGAGGTCGTACGACCTGGCAATTGTGCCGTCGGGGGCGATCAGGTAGCTGATGCGCAACGGGTAGTCGGCCAGGCCATCGTCGGCCGGCCGGGTCGCCTCGTAGGCGGCCCCCATGGTGCGTTCGGTGTCGGCCAGCAGGGCATATGGGAAGCCCTCGCTTTCGGCGAACGCCTTCTGCTCCTCGACGGTGTCGAAGCTGGCGCCCACTATCACCGCATTGGCGGCGCTGAACTCGGGGGCTCGATCACGGAGCCCCCCTCCCTGGATCGTTCAACCGGGGGTGCTGGCCTTGGGGTACCACCACAGGGCCACCCATTTGCCGGCCATGTCGTCGAGGGTGACGGTGTTGCCGTCCTGGTCGGGAGCCGAGAACGCCGGCGCCGCTGTTCCTGTTTCGAGCATCTTTGGGCCTCTCCTGATCATCGGCCTCTGGTGGCCGTCGTTGCCGACCCTAGTCCCCGGCCCCGCTGGCGGCAGGTTCAGTCGTCTTCTGCAGGAACTGGTGCATCAACCGAGACCGAGCCTACAGATACGGCATCGTCGGGCTCCGGCGGAACTTCGAGGATCTCCACCTCGCCGTACTCTGGTTCGAGGTCGGCGCAGGTGACGTAGGCGGCGTCCATGCGATCCTGGAACTCGTCTGTCCAGTCCGCGTTCCACCAGGCGGCGCCCAACTCCGTTTCCATGCACGCGTCGTGTTCCGCCCAGGACTCCTGGAGTGCGATCTCCTCGAGCAGGTCCGCCTGCCGGTCGGCCGGCGCAAGCTCGAGGCAGCCCTTCAGGGTTTCGAGGTAGCTGGACGAGGGGTCCTGTTCGGTGTACCACACGTCCATGCACGCGTTGAACGGCTCCATGGCCTTGGTCTCGTCGAGGGCTGCGAGCATCTCGGCCTGCATCTCCTCGGGGGCGAGCGGTATGCAGGAGGCCCAGACCTCGTTGTAATACGCAGAGTCCCACTGTCCGCCTGCGATTCCCACGCCCTCCTCCATGCACGACGTGTAGGGCACCATGGGCTCGGTGAACTCGAGCTCCGCCAGGATCTCGGACCGCGTCTCCCCGGAGAGCACGTCCAGACAGGCCCTTTGGGCAGCGACGTAGTCTGCGGTTCGCCACACGTCGTCGGGCATCTCCCCGTCGATGCAGTCGTCCCATGCTCCCCATTCCCCGCTGTCGTCCCAGCCGCTGCCGTCACTGTCGATGGATTTCAGGTCGACGGAACGCGAACACGCCCCGTAGGCGAAGCCGCCACCCTCCGATGTGGCGTTGACGGGGTCGCCGCAGCCGGAGGCCAGCTGTTCGTCGGAGGAGCCGGGCTCGGAGTAGTCCCAGAGAATGTCGCAACTGAACATGTCGCCGTCGCTGCAGTCCTCGGCGAGCATGTCCGAGTCGACCGGCGCCAACGCCGAATCGAAGCCCACCGATCCGGCGGTGGCACTCTGCGAATAGCCGTCGTCCATCTCCGCATCGCCGCCCATCATCTCCATGGGAGCCATGATGGCCTCGCTCGCCACCAGGGGGGCGAACAGCATGTCCTCGAGGTCGAGGCCGTCGAAGGCACCCGAGAGGGCTGCATCTAGCACCACGGCCAGGTACTCGACCACTGTCTCGACCGGGCTGAGGTACCACGAGCCGTCGATGCGACGGGCCACGACGAACAGGCCGTCGACGCCGAGGCCGGGCACGGCGTCCTCGAGGCAGCCCTCGTGCAGGCCCGTCGAGCGGTCGGGTCCCTGCTCGCCGGGCAGTTCACCCAGGTAGTCGAACACGGCGCAGGTGCCCCGGATCGTCAGCGTGGCATCGGCGCTCGCCCCGCCCGCACCCTCGGGAAGGGTCACGGACCCGACCACGTGCAGCACGGCATCGGTCACCACCACCTTGGTGCGCTCGTCGTCGAGCTTCTCCTCCGTGGTTCCGATCTCGAGCGTGATGTCGAGTGCCGGCTCCATCTCGGTGGCGAGCCCCTCGATCATCTCGGTCATCTCATCGGCATCCATGCCCTCGGTCATCGACTCGTTGACCTGGTCGGTAATGCCCTGGAACATCGGCAGGTGGTCGAGGAACACGGCCATCTCGTCGGGTGCGACCGGCAAGGCACCCTGGAGGGGATCCGACGGGTCGATCGACGGCACCAGCACACCGGTGCGGATCTGGTCCAGGACGGTCTCAATCTGGGCGTCGAGGTCGAAGCCGTTCACCTGGTCGACGACCTGCTGGAGCACACCCGAGGCCGTGTCGGTACCGGGCGGCATGTCGACCGAGGAGCCCTCGTAGTCGACCGGGGGCAGGTCGAAGAGCATCCGGGCGTATTCGAAGGTGGTGTAGAGCGGGCTCACGAACCAGCGGCCGCGCTCGTGGACGACCATCACGAAAAGCTCGGAGGGCGGCCGGACGTCGAGGATGCCGTCCGGCTCGTATGCGGCGGCCTCGTCGGCAAGCATCTCGTTGATCTCGGCGAGGGTGATCGACTCGTCGACCGGCTCGGCATCGCCACTCAAATTCGCGTCCATGGACGACGGGTCGACCGTGACGCCGAGATCGCCGTCGACCAGGTACACCTTGTGGACCCGCTCGTGCAGCGCATCTACCCGGATGTCGAGGTCGGCAACCTGGATGTCGATGCCGGCAAGAGGATTGTCGCCGGCCAGCCCGCCCTCTTTTTGTGCCAACTCGATCACGCGCCCGTAGAGGTCGACGGCGTGGCCGATCTCGGAGGGCGGGAGCATGGCTGCGGCGCCCACGACGTCTTCGGCGGCCAGGGCGACGGCCAGCCCGTTGACGGCCTCGGCGGAAGAAGCAGCACCGACCACCGAGCCCTCGGATGCAGAACGCAGGCTCAGGACAACGGCGACGATGACCGCTGCTGCGATCAGGGCCCCCAGGAGTGTCCAGCGCTTCGAGCCTGAGGCTCCCGTGGTTGCCTCTACCGGTGTCGGGACTGTCGTTGTTTCCATGCCGTCAGGCTACCGCCGACCATCGACAGTGTCCCGGCAACCCCGGTCAGCCAGAACCCCTTGCCGAGATCCGTGGCATCGGCCGCCGAGGCGGCCACGGCAACCACGGCGACGGCCAGCAGCACGACCCCTCCGAGCAGCGCATGGGCGGGTCGTGCCCGGGGAGGACCCGGCCATGTCAGGAGCAGAACCGACGCCGCTCCGACCAGCGGTACCAGGTACCAGGCGATCCCCACCCAACCGGGCGGCCCACCACCCAGGTCGTCACCCACAGCCACCCAGAGCTCGGCCATCCTGAACCCGGTGACCGGAGAGCCGGCCACCTCGACCCATGTGACCCAGCCGCCCAGGATCGTTCCGACGGCACCGAACGCCACCAGCCCGGCATGCAGGCGGTCCGACGCAGGATTCAGGGCCGGGGTCACGACAGCCAGGAGACCGCCTGGACCTCGCTGTAGGCCTCGAGCCCCCAGACGCCGCGGTCGCGGCCGATGCCCGACATCTTGAAGCCGCCGAACGGGGCCTCGTTGTGGGGCTGGATGCTGTTGAGCGCCACGTTGCCGGTCTGCAGGCGCCGGGCTATGCGGTGGGCCCGGGCGGTGTCGCCGGCGTAGACGTAGCTGAACAGGCCGTAGTCGGAGTCGTTGGCGATCGCCACGGCCTCGTCGTCGCCGTCGTGCGGAAGAACCACGACCACCGGCCCGAACGCCTCCTCGCGGACGCAGTGCATGTCGGGGGTGCAGTCAGCCAGCAGGGTGGGCGCCACGAAGTAGCCGGCCATCTCGGGGCGCTCGCCGCCGGCTACGAGCGTGGCCCCGGCATCGACGCCGCTGCGGACGAACGCCTCGACGCTGTCGCGCTGGCGCTCGCTGATCAGCGGACCGACCAGGGTGTCGTCGTCCAGCGGGTCGCCGACCTTGAGCATCCCGGAGACGGCCTCGAGGGTCGTGACCAGCTGGTCGTAGAGGCTGCGGTGGCAGATGACCCGGGTGGGTGCCGTGCAGATCTGGCCGCTGTGGAAGCCCCACACGCTGGCGATGGCCTGCACGGCGGCGTTCACGTCGGCATCGTCGGTCATGACCAGGGCGCCCTTGCCTCCGAGTTCCATGAGCACACGGGTCATGGTGGCAGCGCCGTTGGCGTAGATGGCCGCACCGACGGGCGACGAGCCGGTGAAGCTGACCATGTTGACGTTCGGCGATGCCACCAGCGCAGCGGGCACGTCAGGCCCCGACGAGGTCAGGACGTTGACGACGCCCGGTGGGAAGCCGGCGTCGGTTACGGCCCGGCCGAGGCGCAGGATGCCGAGCGGGTCCTGGGGGGCGGGCTTGATGATGCAGGTGTTGCCCATCGCCAGCGCCGGTGCGATCTTGCCGGCCACGTTCACCAGCGGGAAGTTGTAGGGGGTGATGCAGGCGACCACCCCGACCGGCTGGCGATGCACTACGGCCCCGATGAGGCCGGCCGGGCCGAGTGCGGAGGCCCCGGCGGCCATGGGCTTCTCGGCGACATCGAGGTCGCGGGGCCTTGCGTAGTAGCGGAACCGGTCGACGAAGGTGCCGCCCAACTGCAGGGTCTGCGCGATCTTCATGGTGGCGCCGGTCTCCGCCTGCACGAGGGGCGCCCAGTCGGGCGAACGCTCGGCCAGGATGTCGGCCAGGCGGTCCAGCAGTGCGCACCGGTCCGCCATGGGGGTGTCGCGCCAGCCGGGGAGCGCCCCGTTGGCGGCGGTGATGGCCGCCTCGGCGTCGGCGACGGTGGCCTCGGGGGCGTGGCCGACCACCTGGGTCGTGGCCGGATCGACGACCTCGTAGCTGGCGGAGGTGGTGACCTCGTCGCCACCGATGACGAGCTTCCACTGCTCCTGGGGGTCGATCACCATCGTCGCTCCTGGTCGGTGTGCCCCGGCCGGGGGGGCCTGACTGTTCGTCAGATGGTAGGAGCCAGCCGACCGTCGACCCAACGCCGCCGCCCCGTGCGGCCCCCACCCCGGTCCCTCGGTACCGTGGTCGTGGTTCAGCCTGGGTCTGATCGGAGGGTCCGAATGCTCGACACGGTGGTTCGCGGCGGCTGGATCGTCGACGGCACCGGCGGCGATCGGCGGCGTGCCGACCTCGGCATCGCCGACGGAAGGATCGTGGCCATCGGCGACATCGACGACGACGCCTCCCACACGATCAACGCCGACGACCGGGTGGTGGCCCCGGGGTTCATCGACGTCCACACCCACCTCGACGCCCAGCCCTTCTGGGACGGCACCCTCAGCCCGTCGCCCCTGCACGGCGTGACCTCCGTGGTCGGAGGCAACTGCGGCTTCTCGATCGCCCCCCTGTCCGACGACCCTGACGACGGTGCGTACCTGATGCGGATGCTGGCCCGGGTCGAGGGCATGCCACTCGCATCGCTCCAGCAGGGCGTTCCCTGGAACTGGCGTACCACAGCCGAGTACCTCGACGCCATAGAGCCGCACCTCGCCGTCAACGCCGGATTCAAGGTCGGACACTCGGCCCTGCGCCGGGTGGTGATGCACGAGGAGTGCACCGGGCGCGAGGCCACACCCGACGAGTTGACCGACATGTGCGGCCTGCTGAGGGACGGGCTGGCGGCGGGGGCGCTCGGGTTCTCGTCATCGTGGTCGCGCACCCACAACGACGCCGACGGCCACATGGTCCCGAGCCGCTACGCACACCGCGACGAGCTCATCGACCTCTGCCGGGTGGTCGGCGAGTTCCCCGGCACGGGCATCGAGTTCCTGCCGATGGCCGGACAGCACGAGGACTGGGCCGTCGAGCTGATGACCGACATGTCGCTGGCCGCAGGCGGCCGCCAACTCAACTGGAACGTCCTCACCGTCACCGCCGCAAACCTCGAAGATGCCCGCACCCGGATGCGGTCCGGCCCCTACGCCGCCGAGCGTGGCGCCAGGGTCGTGGCCCTCACGGTGCCCTTCACCTTCGGGCTGCGCATGTCGTTCGCCAGCGGCTTCATCCTCGATGCCCTTCCCGGCTGGGAGGAGGCGATGCTGCTCCCGAAGGAAGCCAAGAAGCGCCTGCTCGCCGACCCCGACCAGCGGCGCCGCCTGGAACGCATGGCGCAACAGGACAGTCCCTTCCGGGGGCTCGCCAGGTGGGAGACGCAGGTCATATTCGACACGTTCGCACCGGAAAACAACGGCTATGCGGGCCGCACGGTCGGCGACGTGGCCGCCGAACTCGGCAGGGAGCCCTTCGACACCCTCATCGACATCGCACTGGCCGACGACCTGCTGACCTCTTTCGGCCGGGAGGACCCCCTCCAGTCCCGGGAGGACTGGGAGGCCCGGATCGGCATCTGGCGGGACGAGCACGTCGTGGTCGGCGCATCCGACGCCGGTGCACACCTCGACATGTTCGGCACGTTCAACTTCACCACCCGCCTCATCGAGGGAGCCGTACGGGAACACGGCCTGATCGACATCGAGGAGGCAGTGCACCTGCTGACCGCCAGGCAGGCCGACCTCTACGGCCTGGTCGACCGCGGCCGGATCGCCGAGGGGGCCCACGCCGACCTGGTCGTGTTCGACGAACACAGCATCGGATCCGATCCGCTCAGCCTGCGGGCCGACCTTCCCGGCGGCGCCGCCCGCCTTTACGCCGGCTCGTCCGGCATCGACGAGGTGCTGTGCGCCGGCGTTCCCGTGGTGAGCGGCGGTGACTTCACCGAAGCCCGCCCGGGCCGGGTCCTGCGAAGCGGCACCGACACCCTCTGAACACCGGGGACCACGGACGGGGAACGAGGAACCAACCATGGCCGGACACCGATCCTTCTTCCTCGACGAGGACCTCGACGCATACGTGCAGGCCCACTCACCACCCGTCGACGACGTGCAGCGGTCGCTGATCGAGGAGACCGACTCGCTCGGACCGGTCGCCCGGATGCAGGTGGCACCCGACCAGGCAGCGTTCCTCGCACTGCTGGTCGCCGCCGTCCGCCCGAAGTTCGCAGTCGAGGTGGGCACCTTCACCGGCTTTTCCTCGCTCGCAATCGCCCGTGCGCTCCCAGAAGGCGGCCGCCTGCTGTGCTGCGACATCTCCACGGAGTGGACCGACATCGCCCGCCGGCACTGGTCCATGGCCGGCGTCGACGACCGCATCGACCTCGTAATCGCCCCCGCCATCGAGACCCTGCAGGCGCTGCCCGACGCACGGCACGTCGACTTCGCCTTCCTCGACGCCGACAAGGCCGGATACCTCGCCTACTACGAGGAGTTGGTGCCCCGCATGTCGCCCCACGGCATAATCGCCGTCGACAACGTGCTGTGGTCCGGCAGGGTGCTCGACGCCGGGACCGAAGACACCGACACCGTGGCGTTGCAGGAGTTCAACGACCACGTCATGGCCGACGACCGGGTCACCTCGGTGCTGCTCTCCGTGGGCGACGGCGTCAACCTCATCCGCCCCGCCTGAGGCATGTGGCACACCGGCCCGGCTCGGCCCCTCCGGTCGGGTGCTGGGTAGGCTCGATCCCTACCGGCCGGTAACCGACCGGATCGCGCAGCAACCAGGAGCCCCCACCATGGCCGAAGCAGTCATCGTCGCCACCGCCCGCACCCCGATCGGACGGGCCGCCAAGGGCAGCCTCGTCGAGGCCCGCCCCGACGACATGTCCGCCTTCATCATCGACGACATCCTGGGCAAGGTCCCGGAACTCCCCCGCGACCAGGTCGAAGACGTCATCTGGGGGACCGGGCAGCCCGGCGGCGAACAGGGCTACAACGTGGCCCGTGTCGCTGCACTCCTGGCCGGACTCGACGCTCCCGGCGTCACCGTCAACCGCTACTGCTCGTCGTCGCTGCAGACCATCCGCATGGCCGCCCACGCCATCAGGGCCGGCGAGGGAGATGCCTTCATCGCCGGCGGCGTCGAGTGCGTCAGCCGCTATCAGTTCGGCGCTGCCGACAACGGCCCGCACAACGACCGGTTCGCCGACGCCGAAGCCCACACCGCAGGGCGCACCGGTGAGGGCACCGACACATGGAGCCCTCCGGAGGGACTGCCCGACATCTACATCGCCATGGGCCAGACCGCGGAGAACGTCGCCCAGCACATGGGAGTCTCCCGCCAGGCTCAGGACGAATGGGGCGTGCGCTCCCAGAACCGGGCCGAAGCCGCCCAGAACCGCGGCTTTTTCGAGCGCGAGATCACCCCCTACACGCTCCCCGACGGCACCGTCGTCAGCCGGGACGACGGCATACGCCCGGGCACCACCTACGAGAAGGTCTCACAGCTCAACCCGGTGTTCCGGCCCGACGGCACCGTCACCGCCGGCAACGCCTGCCCGCTCAACGACGGCGCCGCCGCCGTGGTCGTCATGAGCGACACCCGGGCCGCCGAGCTCGGGCTCAACCCCCTGGCCCGCGTCGTCTCTTCCGGCGTCTCGGCCCTCGACCCCGAGATCATGGGACTGGGCCCCATCGGTGCCATCGAACAGGCCCTCGGCCGGGCCGGCATGACCGCCGACGACATCGACCTGTTCGAGATCAACGAGGCCTTCGCCGCCCAGGTGCTGCCCTCCGCCGACGCCATCGGCATCGACCTCGACAAGCTCAACGTCAACGGTGGCGCCATCGCCCTGGGCCACCCGTTCGGCATGACCGGCGCCCGTATCATGACCACGCTGCTCAACGCACTCGAGGACTCCGACAAGGAGTTCGGCGTCGAATCCATGTGCGTGGGCGGCGGCCAGGGCATGGCGATGGTCGTCCAACGCCTGAGCTGACTGCAGGCTTCTCCGGTGCCCTGGCGGGGCGCTTGTCAGAGAACGAGCGGCGAAGAGCGGTTGCGGATACCGCGGACCAGGTTGAGCGCCGCCATCGTCGACGACTTCGGATTGTCCGGCAACGGATGGCCGCTGATCGTGAATTCGAGCCGGCCGAAGCCTCCGATTGCCGTGATCTCATGCCGGTTCCCGGTCGCCATCGGATCGGCTACGAGCCTGACCTGCGTGGCCTCGAGACCTACTCCGGCGAGGGCGGTGGTGACAACCACGTTGGCGTTCTTCGGGAACTGCGACGCCGCATCTGTGGCCGTCCCGGCGAACAACACCTCCGGTCCGTCGAGGTCGTCGAGGTCGCATCTGTCCTCGGCCGGTGTTCCCCGCCATGCGACAGGTGGCTTGATGACCCGGTGTTCGACGCTCTCGAGACCCATGATGCTCGCTGCAGCAAGCGCATCGACGGCCCCTATGGCACCGGGATGAACCTGAACGTGGGCACCGTGGCCGGCGGCGATGCCCAGTAGTTCCTCGAGCAACGCTGTGTCGGCGAACGCCGACGCGGACGAAACGATGAGGTCGGCGCCCGCCAGAAGAGCGGCACGGCCCCACGGACCGACGCTCTCACGACCGGCAGCCTCGGCGACCACGTCGGGTCGTGTCGATGCGAGTTCGTCCGGGTCCGTTATCAGCCGGGCAAGGCCGGGAAGGTCGGAATGCGGACCTGATCCGGCACGCACGGCGACAGCGACAATCTCTACCGGAGCACCGGCGAGCAGACGGGAAGCGGTCCGGGCGATCGCTCCCCAGCCCACGAGGGCGACGCGCAGTACAGGTCTGTTCGATTCGGCTGGCGCCACGGTGCTCAGATCCGGAGTCCGCACTGTTCGAACGCCTCGCGGGTGATCCGCTTCTCGTCGTCTGTCAGCTCGAGCAGCGGAGCCCGGACACGGCCACCGACCTGCCCGAGGAGCTCCTGCCAGTACTTCTGGTGCGCATGGGGCTTCTCCGGGGGCCGGGTTCGCTTGAGGGCCGCCCTTACCGGATCGAGGCTCGCACTGACCGCCCGGGCCTCGTCGGCCCTCCCGGCGAACGCAGCCATGGTGTATTCGTGCATCCGCCGGTCCGCTGCCGTCTGCAGGAGAAACGGCGGCGACGAACACAGGTAGAGCCGCCAGTCCAACTCCAAGATGTTGTCGAGCCACTCGTCCTCGGAGGCGGTGCTCACCTGGATGCGGTCGGCCGCCAGCGTGGTGAGTTCCGAATACATCGGTCGGGGCACGCTGTACTTGATCGCCACCACGTTCTCGAGGTCGGCGAGGCGGTTGCACAGTTCCGGCGACATGAGGTAGCCGCTGTCTGGATGGCTCCACAGGGCGATGCCGATGTCGACGTGTTCGGAGATGGTCCGGTAGTAGTCCATGAGGGTCTCGTCCTGGGCTGTTGTGAAGTGCAGCGCAGGTGCGTGGACGACGATGTAGTCGGCGCCGACGTGCTCGGCGTGGCGGGCCAGGTCGAGAACGATGTCCATGTTCTGGTCCGAACAGGACATGATCGTCTGGCCCCGTCCACGGGTGGCTTCGACTGCCAGCTCGAACGTCCGCTTCCGTTCCTCGACCGTCATCGAGAAGAACTCGCCCTGTTTGCCGGCGACGAAGAGCCCTTCGATGCCGAGGTCCCCGGTCCAGTGGCGGATGTTTTCGCGAAAGCCGTCCTCGTCGAGACGGAGGTCCTCGGTGAACGGCATGAGAGCGGCGGCCCAGATGCCCGTCATGTGCCTGCGGGCGTGGTCCTTTGCGTCGCTTCTGGCGTAGTCCATGTCTGCGCTCCGAACCGTGTTCAGGCAGTGGTGGTGCTGTGGGAGACGCTCTTGACCGCCAGGTAGTGGTGGAGGCCCTCGGTGCCACCCTCGCGGCCGTATCCGCTGGACTTGACGCCGCCGAAGGGTGTCTCCGGAAGCGACGCCTCGAGCGTGTTGATCGAAAGATTGCCGGCCTCGACCCGGTCGACCATGCGGTCGATGTAGTCGGCCCGGTTGGTGAAGCCGTAGGCGGCGAGTCCGTAGGGAACCGAGTTGGCGCGTTCGATCGCCGTGTCGAGCGAGTCGACCGGGTTCACGATGGCGACTGGGCCGAAGGGTTCCTCCTGCATGATCCGGGCGTGTTCGGGCACGTTGGCGAGGACGGTCGGTTCGTGGAAATAGCCGGTCGTGCCGATCCTGCCGCCGCCCGTGGTCACCTCGCCTCCTGCGTCTGTGGCGTCGGCGATTAGTTCGACGACCGCAGCCAGGCGGCGGTCGTTGGCGAGCGGTCCCATCTCGACACCGGGCTCCATGCCGTCGCCTACGACCGTGGCTGCGCTACGGCGGGTGATTCCCTCGAGGAACTGTTCGAAGACGGACTCGTGGACGAAGAAGCGGGTCGGCGAGGTGCATACCTGTCCGGCGTTGCGCATCGCCCGGATGGCCGAAGATTCTGCCGCTGCATCGACGTCGGTGTCCTCGCACACGATCACCGGGGCGTGTCCGCCGAGTTCCATCAGGACCGTTGTCATGTGGTCGGAGGCGAGACCGGTCAGGTGGCGTCCGACCGCAGTTGAGCCCGTGAAGGCAACCATGCGAATCGCGTCGCTGGAGATGAGGCGTTGCGAGATGTCGGCCGGGACCCCGAAGACGAGGTTCAGCACGCCGGCCGGCAACCCTGAGTCGTGGAATGCCTCGGCGATGTGCAGGGCACCCGCAGGGGTCTCCTCGGCCGCTTTGAGGACCAGCGAGCATCCGGCGGCCAGGGCTCCGGCGACCTTGCGTGCAGGCTGGCTCAGCGGGAAGTTCCAGGGCGAGAACGCTGCGACCGGCCCGATCGGCTGGTGGTGGACGATGTGCCTGATGCCCGGCCCGCTGGGTATCACACGACCGTAGGTCCGGGTCGCCTCGCCGGCGTCCCATTCGAGGAACTCGGCTCCCCGGATCACCTCGGCCCTCGCCTGCTCGAACGGCTTTCCGTGCTCGAGCGTGATCGAGTGTGCGATCTCGTCCTGGCGGGCCCGCAGGAGAGAAGCCGCCGACCGGATGAGGTCGGCCCGATCACCCGGGGATGTGGTGCGCCACGTCTCGAATCCGGTTGCTGCTGCGGCCAGCGCATCGTCGAGCGCTTCGGTGTCGGCGACGGGGATCTGGCCGATGACGGCCTCGTTGGCCGGGTTGACCACCGGCAGGGTCTCTGCGGTCGTACGCCAGGATCCACCGATGTAGAGCTTCAGTTCCGGGTACTCGTTCATGGGTCGCTCGTCGTCTTTCGGCGTCGGTGGATGGCGGCTAGAAGCCGGTTCGGATGGCCCAGAGGTCGGGGAAGGTCGGCCGGAACAGTGTCGTGGCCAGGTAGGCGGCGCCGTCGGAGCCGCCGGTGCCCATCTTCGTTCCGATGGTTCTGCGAACCATCATGAGGTGGCGGTAGCGCCACTCCTGGAGGCCTTCGTCGAGGTCGGTGAAGGTCTCTACGAGGCCGACGAACCCGTCGTCGTCGAAGTTGGCGATCATCGTTGCCTGGAGTTCCGGGCTCTCGACGATCGGCATGCGCACATCGCGTTCACGCACCTCGACCGGGACGGCGAGACCCTGACGGTGCATCACGCCGACGAAGGCGTCCCACAGCGTGGACGCTTCGTAGCGTGCGTCGAGCCGGGTGCGCTCGTCGCCGTCGAACCAGTCGAGTTGGATCCGGTCCTTGGTGCCGAGGGCGAACTCCAGTTCGCGGAACTGTGCTGACTGGAAGCCGCTGGCGTTGGCCAGAAACGATCGGAAGCTGGCGAACTCGGCTGGCGTCATCGTCTCGAGGACATCGATCTGCCCGACCAGGGTCTTCATGATCTTCAGCACCCGCTTGAGGCGTTGACGGGCGCCGTTGACGTTGTCGTCGTCGAGCTGTTCGACGACGAAGTCGATCTCGTGGAGCATCTGTTTGAACCAGAGCTCGTAGACCTGATGGATGATTATGAAAAGTGTCTCGTCGTGTTCCGGCTTTCCGGTCGACGGGTCTAGAGAGACGCACCGCTGCAGGGACAGCAGTTCGGGCACCATCAGGTAGTTGCCGTAGGTGAACTCGTCGTCGTTTTCGAAGGGGAGGCTCATGAGACCGAGAGCGCATCGTGGTCGACGAGCGGGTCGAGAGCGGGGAGCCTGGGCAGGGCTGCGACCAGGGCATCGACGTCGACCGACGGGTCGGCGATGGCCGATGCGATGATCTCACCCTGTGCGGCTGCACGGTCCTTCGCTTCGGCGTACGGCATGGTCGAGAACATCACCATGCTGTACCGGGGGCTCAGGTGTTCGGGATGGCGCTTCTCCAGATCGAGGGCCAACGTTCTCCTGGCGACATAGTCGGGGTCGACCACGCCGGCCCGCATCTCGATGTAGTTGTCCAGCGCCATGTCGGCGATTGCGTCGGTGCTGGGCCTGCGTTCCGTCTCATATCGGTGGAACGCCCCGGCGATGTCGTCCGGCGTAGCGCTGAGGTGGCGGTCCAACAGCCGGGCGGACTCCATGGCGGCGTTCATTCCCTGGCCGTGGAAGGGAACGATTGCGTGGGCGGCGTCGCCCAGGAGCATGGCCCGGTCCTCGTAGCTCCAACCGGTGGCCCGGACGGTGCCGAGCACGCCGGTGGGGTTGGCGCCGAACTGGTCGGCGAGGTCGGGCATGAGCGCTGCGACGTCGGCGAACTCGGCTTCAAAGAAGGTCTCGACCGCTGCAGCAGAATTGAGCGAATCGAACGTCTCGGTCGGTGCGAAGAGGGTGACGGTGAAGTCTCCGGCGGGGTTGGCGAGTGCGATCAGCATGAGATCACCGCGGGGCCAGATGTGCAGGGCGTTGGGATCCAGACGGTGGTCGCCGTTGTCGTCGGCTGGGAGGGTGAGCTCTTTGTAGCCGTGGCCGAGCCGGTCGGTTCTCCATCGGCAGGCACCGGTGGCGGCGATCGCCATGCGGACCGGTGACCCGGCCCCGTCGGCGCCGAACACCACACCGAACGGCTCCGAGGTCCCGTCATCGAAATGCAGCAGGGACCTGTCGAGGTCGACGGAGGCGATGTGCCGGTCGAATTCGATGGTGACCCGTCCGGTGGCCTCGGCGGCGTCGAGCAGGATTGCGTTGAGGTCGTTGCGCGACACCGAGTGGATGACCTCGTGGGCCCTTGTTCCGTACGGCTGGAGTTCGGGGTTCGGTTGATCTACGGCATGGACCATGCGGCCCCGCATCGGGATGGTGATGGCGTCGACCTGTTCGATGACGCCGACGTCGATGAGGGGCACGGTCCCGCGGGTTGCGAGGGCGAGGTTGATCGAGCGGCCGGCCCCGATCTCTGTGGTCCGAAGATCGGAGCGGCTTTCGTAGACGGTGACATCGTGGCCCTGACGTCCGAGGTAGGTGGCGAGCAGCGCTCCTGCAGGACCGGCCCCGGCGACGACGATCGGGGTCCTCACGTGACGATCCCGTCGAGCATGCCGACGAACCTGTCGATGTCGGCGAAGGTGTTGTACAGCGGTACGGACGCCACCCGGATCACATCGGGATGGCGCCAGTCGCAGAAGACGCCTGCTTCGGTCAGGTCGGCAAACACCCGCCTGCCGTCGCCTGCAGTGACGCGCAGGGAGAGCTGGCACCCACGTTCCGCCATGGCGGCAGGCGTGATGTTTTCGACACGGTCGCCCAGGCTTTCGGCGAGCCGGCGGTCGAAGAACTCGATCTGCCGTTCCGACTTGTGGCGGAGCGCTGCAACGCCGCCTGCATCATCGAACATCTCGAGGGATGCCCGAAGCGCCGCCATCATCAGGATGGGGCCGTTGGACACCTGCCACGACTCGGCCGTGGGGATCGCATCGAATTCGGACGTCATCTCGAACCGGGTCGCCTTGTTGGTGCCCCACCAGCCGAGGAACTTCGGCAGCGCCTGATCGGCGACATGGCGTTCGTGTACGAACGCTGCGGCGACTGCGCCTGGACCGCCGTTGAGGTACTTGTAGGTACACCAGGCGGCGAAGTCGACGCCCCAGTCGTGCAGGTTCAGTGCGACGTTGCCCGCTGAGTGGGCGAGGTCGAACCCGACCGTCGCTCCGACCGCATGGCCGGCCGCCGTGATGTCCGCGACAGGTAGCACCTGGCCCGTGTAGTACTGCACGCCGGGCAGGAGCACGAGGGCCAGCTGGTCGCCGTGTTCGGCGATGGCAGCGAGAATGTCGCTGTGGCGCAACGTGTCCTCGCCTTTGCGGGGTCCGATGAGGACCAGCGACGTCGCCGGATCAAACCCGCGTTGACGTATCTGGGATTCGGCGGCGAAGTGGTCGGATGGAAAGGCGTGTTGTTCGATGAGGATCTTGTGTCGGTCCGGTGTGGGCCGGTAGAAGCTCACCATCAGCATGTGGAGGTTGACGGTTAGCGAGTTCATCGCCACGACCTCGTGCGGTTCGGCGCCGACGAGCCGTGCCAGCGGGGCGGTCAGCAGTTCGTGGTAGTGCTCCCATGCCATTTCTCCCGTGTCGTGGCCGGCGGCGCCCAGGTTGCCCCAGCGCTGGAGTTCGGCTTCGACATGGTCGCGGGCGGCTCTGGGGAGCGGACCGAGCGAGTTGCCCACGAGGTAGATGCCTTCTGGCAACTCGAACTCGTCTCGGAACCGGGCGAGGGGGTCCGAGGCATCTAGGTCGGCGGCGCTGGGAGCGGCCGTGTCGGGGATCGGCGTGTCGTTCACAGGCGACCGTTCGTTCCCGGATGCAGTGCACCGCAGTTCGGGCAGGTGCGTGCTTCTTCGTCTGCGTGGAACGAGTCGAACAGCGGTGGCAGGTCCTTGTCGATCGCCTGGAGTTGGACCTCGACCCGGTGTACGAGGTGCGCACAGTCGAAGCAGACCCATTCGAAACCGTCGAGTTCGCCGGGGTTGCGCTGGTATTCGACGACGAGTCCGATCGATGCGGGATCGGGACGTTGGGGCGAATGCCGGACGCCACCAGGTAGGAGGTAGACGTCTCCTTCCCGTATGGGCATGGCATAGGGCTCGGTTCCGTCGCCGGGCCAGATCACGAGGTTCATGTCTCCCTGGATCTGGTAGAAGAACTCCTCGCGGGGGTCATCGTGGAAGTCGCACCGTTGGTTTCCCCCGCCGACGATCATCACGATCATGTCGGCCTCCCGCCAGATCTGGCGGTTGGCGACGGGCGGGGTGAGCTCGTCGCGGTGGTCCCGGATCCAGGTGCCGAGGTTGAACGGTCGCCGGTCCGCCGGGCTCGGGTCGTAGACGGTCATGCCCGTCTCCTTCGTGGTGGTCGGTTCATGCCGTCAGGACCTCTCCGTCGGCGGGAACTCCGGAACGGGATTCGACCAGGGCGGTCAACTCCTGAAGTCGGGCGACCAGTTCGGAGAGATCGCCTGCGCCGGCCAACGCCTCTGCCTCGAGACGCGTGGCTTCGGTGATGAGGGTGGCCGTCAGCGTCGATCCGGCCGGCGTGATGGTGGCCAGCCGTTGGCGGCGATCGACGGTGCTCACCGTTCTGGTGACCAGCCCTCGCTGTTCGAGCCGCCGCAGGGCATGGGTCACGGTGGGTTGGGGGCTCAGCGCTGCTGCAGCCAACTCGGCGACGCTGAGTTCGCCGAGTTCCTGCAGGACTGCGAGCACCCGCCATTCCGAGCGTGCGACGCCGGAGCGGGTGAGCACTGCGTAGAACGGTGCCGACAGCGCCTGGTCGGCCTGTCGTATGAGGTACGGGAGGTAGCGGCCGAGAAAGCCCTCTGAGTATCCCCCCTCATGTCGTGCCACGCAGCGGAGAATAGATTCATACGAATGGGATGTCAACAGCCGCCGCTGTTCGACAGCCGCTACCTGTCAGATCCCAGGTGGCCCCGGGCCCAAGGATCCAGGCAGTTGCCGACGGAGAGTCGCTGAAAGCAGGCCGGGGCCTGCCAGATGGACGAAGAGGGCGCTACCCCTGGCCGCCGGAGGCGTCCTGGACCGAGACCTTGCCGGCGCTGATCCACGGCATCATGGCCCGCAGTTCCTCGCCGACCTTCTCGATACGGTGCTCCCTGCCCTCGGCCTCCAGGCGGTGGAAGTTCTCGCGACCCGAGCGGGCCTCGGCGACCCACTCCTCGGCGAAGGCACCGGACTGGATCTCCGACAGGATCTCGCCCATGGTGGCGCGGACGCTGTCGTCGATGACCCGGGGGCCACGCGAAAGGTCGCCGTACTCGGCGGTGTCCGACACCGAGTAGCGCATGCCGCCGATGCCCTGCTCGTACATGAGGTCCACGATGAGCTTCAGTTCGTGGAGGCACTCGAAGTAGCAGATCTCAGGCTGGTAGCCGGCGTCGACGAGCGTGTCGAAGGCGCTGCGGACCAACTCGGTCATGCCACCGCACAGAACCACCTGCTCGCCGAACAGGTCGGTTTCGCACTCCTCGGTGAACGTGGTCTCGATGACCCCGGCCCTGGCGCCGCCGATGCCGTCCGCATATGCGAGAGCCAGCGCCTTGGCACCACCCGTCGGATCCTGCTCGACGGCGATGAGGCACGGCACGCCGCCACCCTCGACGTAGGTGCGGCGCACCAGGTGGCCGGGTCCCTTCGGGGCGATCATGATCACATCAACGTCCTCGGGTGGCGTGATGAGGTCGAAGCGGATGTTGAACCCGTGCGAGAACGCAAGGGCGTCGCCGCGGCTCAGGTTCGGGGCGATGTGCTCCTCGTAGATCGCAGCCTGGTCGGTGTCGGGCAGCAGCAGCATGACGACATCGGCCCATGCCGTGGCATCGGCTATCGACTTCACTGCGAGTCCTGCCTCGGTGGCCTTGGCGACCGAGCTCGAGCTCTCGCGCAGGCCGACGCAGACGTCGATACCGGACTCCTTGAGGTTGAGCGCATGGGCGTGGCCCTGCGAGCCGTAGCCCAGGATCGCCACCTTGCGGTCCGCTATCGCCGAGCGGTCGACATCCTGTTCGTAGTACACGTTCGCCACGGGAGGTTCTCCTGTTTCTTGGGTGTTGTTGGTCGAAAGGGTCGAAAGGGTCGAAGGGGCCGAAAGGGTCGAAAGGGCCGAAAGGGCCGAAGGGGCCGAAGGGGTTCGGGCGCCGGGTCAGGCGTCCTCGTCGAGGACGGCCAGGGCGACGCGGCCCGTGCGCTGCAGTTCGACGATGCCGAAGGGGCGCAACAGGTTCTCGAACTCGTCGATCCGCTTCGGCGGGCCGACCAGGGACAGCATCATGCGGTCGGCGCCCACCGACAGCACCTTGCCGCCGGCCCGGTCGAGCTGCTCGACGAGTTCGTCCCGACGGTCCGGCTCGGCCTCGACGGTCACGATCATGAGCTCGCGTTCGACTGCGCTGCCGGGGTGGAGTTCCCGGATCTCGACCACGTTGACGAGCTTGTCGAGTTGCTTGACGACCTGGTCCAGCGGCGCCGACTCGAGATCGACGACGATCGTGAGGCGGCTGAAGCGGTCGTCGTCGGTGGGCGCCACGGCCAGGGACTCGATATTGAAGCCGCGGCGTGCGAAAAGGCCGGCGACCCGGGCCAGCACCCCGGACTTGTTCTCGACCGTGACCACGAGCGTGTGGTACCGGTAGTCGGGTTCTGCGACGTTCATCGGGGCTGGTCCGCCTGCAAGGGGGGCACGACGAGGTCCGAGTTGGTGGCGCCGGAGGGCACCATCGGGTACACCTTCTCCTCGGCCATGACCCGGAAGTCGATGACGACCGGGCGGTCGTCGATCTCGTTGGCCTTGGTGATGGCGGCGTCGATCTCGTCAGGATCGTCGACGCGCATGGCCTCGCATCCCATGGACTGCGCCCACATCTTGTAGTCGGGCACATCCTTCGACAGGAAGACCTCGGAGTAGCGCTCGTCGTAGAACATCTCCTGCCACTGCCGGACCATGCCCAGGTACGAATTGTTGAGCAGCGCCACCTTGATCGGGAACCCCTCGACGGTGGCGGTGACGAGCTCCTGGGCGGTCATCTGGAAGCAGCCGTCGCCGTCGATCGCCCAGACCATGCGGTCGGGCATGCCGGCCTTTGCGCCTATGGCCGCCGGGATGGCGTAGCCCATCGTGCCGAGGCCGCCTGAGTTGATCCAGGTGTAGGGGTGGTCGAAGTTCCAGTACTGGCTGGCCCACATCTGGTGCTGGCCGACGCCCGAGGCGACGATCGTGTCGTCGGGCGAGAGGTCGCGCAGGCGCTCGATGACGTACTGGGGCTTGAGTGCCTGGCCGGGCACCCATGCCTCGTAGACCAACGGGAAGCGCTCCTGCCAGCCACTCACCCGCGAGCGCCAGGCAACCCGGTCGGCGTCGCCGAGGCCGTCCGCCTGCAACTCTGCGACCAGTGCCTCGATGGCGACGCGGCAGTCGCCCCGGATGGCGACATCGGCGCGGCGGACCTTGCCCAGTTCTGCACTGTCGATGTCGACGTGGACGATCCTGGCGTCGGGGGCGAAGCCGTCGAGGCGGCCGGTGACACGGTCGTCGAAGCGGGCCCCGAGGGCGACGAGCAGGTCGGCCTCCTGCATGGCGGTGACGGCCGTGAAGTTGCCGTGCATGCCGGGCATGCCGAGGCACAGGTCGTGGCTGTCCGGGAAGGCGCCCCGGGCCATGAGCGTGGTGACGACGTGGATGCCCGTCAGCTCGGCGAGTTGACGCAGCGCCTCGGCGGCACGGGCCTTGAGGATGCCCCCGCCCACGTACAGGACCGGGCGCTCGGCGGACCGGATCAGGTCGGCGGCAGCGGCGATGTCGGCTTTGTCTACCCCGGTGTCCGGGTTGTAGCCCGGGAGGTCCATCTCGATGTCGTCCGACCACTCCATCGCCGAGGCGGGGTTGCCGGGGTCGACGATGTCCTTGGGGATGTCGACCAGCACCGGGCCCGGACGGCCCGTGGTGGCTATGTGGAAGGCCTCCTTGACGACGCGTGGGATGTCCTGCGCCTCGGTGACGAGGAAGTTGTGCTTGGTGACCGACATGGTGATGCCGGTCGTGTCGCACTCCTGGAAGGCATCGGTGCCGATTGCGCCCACAGGGACCTGTCCGGTGATGCAGACCATCGGCACGGAGTCGAGGTGGGCGTCGCACAGGGCGGTGACGGCGTTGGTGGCGCCGGGCCCGCTGGTGACCATGAGGACCCCGGGCCTGCCGGTGGCATGCGCATAGCCGGATGCCATGTGGCCGGCGCCCTGCTCGTGGCGGACCAGGACGTGGCGGATCGACGAGTCGATGAGCGGGTCGTAGACCGGGAGGATCGCCCCGCCGGGCAACCCGAACAGCAGGTCGACGCCCTCGTTCTCGAGGGCCCTGATCAGCGCCTGACCGCCGTCCATGGGTGTCGTCGTCATGTGTCCTGCTGAAGGTGGTCGGGAGGGGTGGGATACGTGCTCGGCAACCGTGCCGAAAAAGCGAACGACCTCCCGCAACGGGAGGTCGGTGGCACGCGGACGGTGGGTCCGGTGCCTACCGCAGTACCCGTACCTCGTGCGCCGTGCTCATGGCTGACAAGTATCGCCGGGCGGTGGACCGGCGACAACCTGCACGACTTCTACGCCCGGGTGACGGCGCCCTGGTCGGCGCCCTGGGCGAGGGCGGCGTACTTGGCGAGGAAGCCGGACGTGTAGCGGGGCTCGAAGGGCTTGAGGTCGGCCCGCCGCTCGGCCAGCTCGTCCTCGTCGACCATCAGGTCGATGGTGTGGGAGGGCACGTCTATGACGATGCGGTCGCCCTCGGCGATGAGGGCGATGGGTCCGCCGTCGACGGCTTCGGGGGCGACGTGGCCGACGCAGAAGCCGTGTGTGCCACCTGAGAAGCGGCCGTCGGTGATGAGCGCCGCATCTCCGCCACGGCCGGCGCCCTTCATGGCGCCGGTGATGGCGAGCATCTCGCGCATGCCGGGGCCGCCCTTGGGTCCCTCGTAGCGGATGACGACGATGTCGCCGGCCTCGATCTCGTCTGCCAGCACGGCGGCCATGGCGGCGTCTTCGCCGTCGAACACCCGGGCTCGACCATCGAAGTAGTCGACGTCGAGGCCGGCCACCTTGACCACGGCCCCCTGTGGGGCCAGCGAACCGGAGAGCACGGCGATACCGCCGATGTCGTGGATGGGGTCGTCGAAGGCGTGGATGACCTCGCCGTCGGGGGCGGGCGGGTCGAGCAGCACCAGGTTCTCGGCGACGGTGCGGCCGGTGACGGTGACCTCGTCGCCGTGCAGGAGGCCCTCGTCGAGGAGCATCTGCATCACGACCGGCACACCGCCGATGCGGTCGATGTCGACCATGTGGTAGGCGCCGTGCGGCTTGGTGTCGGCGAGGTGCGGCACCCGGGCGGCGATCCGGTTGAAGTCGTCGAGTTCGAGGGCCACGCCGGCCTCGAAGGCGATCGCCAGCAGGTGCAGCACGGCGTTGGTGGAACCCCCCAGCGCCATGACGACGGCGATGGCATTTTCGAATGCGGCCATGCTCATGATCTGGCGGGGCCGGATGTCCTGGCGGATCAACTGCATGACGGCGGTACCGCTGGCGTAGGCGCTGTCGCCACGGCGGCCGTCGATTGCGGCGGCCGATGCCGAACCCGGCAGCGACATACCGATCGCCTCCCCCACGGCCGCCATGGTGTTGGCGGTGAACATGCCGGCGCAGGCGCCGATGGTCGGGCAGGCGGCACGCTCGATGGCGAGCAGCTCGTCGTCGTCGATGCCGCCCACGGCGTGGGCGCCGACGGCCTCGAAGACGCTGACCACATCGAGCTTCTGGCCGCCGTGTTCGCCCGGCATGATCGAGCCGCCGTACACGAACACCGATGGCAGGTTTATGCGGGCGGCTGCCATGAGCATCCCGGGCAGGGACTTGTCGCAGCCGGCGAAGCTGACGAATGCGTCGAAACGCTCGGCGTGCATGACCGCCTCGACCGAGTCGGCGATGATCTCGCGGCTGACGAGGCTGGCGCGCATTCCCTCGTGGCCCATCGAGATGCCGTCGCTGACGGCGATGGTGTTGAACTCCATGGGGAAGCCGCCGGCGGCGGTGACGCCCTCCTTGCAGCGCCCGGCGAGCGCCCCGAGGGGCATGTTGCAGGGAGTGACCTCGTTCCACGACGAGGCGACGCCGACCTGGGCCTTGCCGAAGTCGTCCTCGGTCATGCCGACGGCACGCAGCATGGCCCGGGCGGGTGCGCGGCTGTCACCGTCTGTGACCTCGTGCGAGCGGGGCTTCATGTTGGGCGAGGTCGGTGGGTTCGTGGAGTCACTCATGGCCTGCAGGCTAGGGGCGGGCAGGGGCCGTGGCATCGGCGGGGCCTACGATCCCAACGTGCGTCCGGTCGATCGAGAACTGCTGCGGCTGGCGGTCCCGGCGCTGGGTGCGCTGCTCGCCGAGCCGCTCTACGTGCTGGCCGACACGGCGGTGGTCGGGCACCTTGGAACGTCGGAGCTGGGCGGTCTGGCGGTCGCCTCGGCTGCACTGCTGTTCGGCTACGGGCTGTGTGTGTTCCTCGCCTACGGGACGACGGCGGCGGTCGCCCGGCTGACCGGCGCCGGGCTGGACCGCAGGGCCGCCCACCAGGCGGTGCAGGGGCTCTGGCTGGCACTGGGGCTCGGCGTGGTGCTGGCGGTGCTGGGCGCCGTGTTCGACGGTCCCCTGCTGCGCCTGCTGGGGGCCGAGGGCGACGTCCTGGACCAGGCAGGCACCTATTTCAGGATCAGCCTGCTGGGAACACCGGCGATGCTGATGATGCTGGCGGGTGTCGGCTACCTGCGGGGAGTCAAGGACACGGTCCGCCCGCTGTGGGTGGCGGCCGGCACGGCCGTTGTGAACCTGGTGCTCGAGGTTGTCCTCATCTACGGGTTCGACCGGGGCATCGGGGCTTCTGCGGCGGCGACGGTCGTGGCCCAGTGGCTGGGTGCCGGCTGCTACCTGGCGTGGATCAGCCGCGGGGTCCGGCGCCTCGACGTGTCGCTGGCGCCGGACGTGCGGGTCATAGGTCGCCTGCTCGGTGTGAGCGCCGAGCTCATGGTCCGAAACCTGTCCCTGACCGGCACGTTCCTCGTCGCCACGGCGGCGGCGACCCGGATCGGCGTCGTGGACGTGGCCGCCCACCAGGTGGCGTTCCAGGTCTGGGTGGTGCTGGCACTGTCGATGGATGCCGTGGCGATCGCCGCCCAGGCGGTGGTCGGCAACCTGCTGGGTGCCGACGACCCGGACGGCGCCCGGGCGGTGGGGAGGCGCGTCATCGGCTGGTCGATCGCCATCGGCGCCGTGCTGGGTGGGGTGATCGCCGCCTCGCACGGGGTGCTGGGCCGGGTGTTCTCGGCGGACGAGGCAGTGGTCGCCCTGGCGGGCTTCCTGCTGCTGCACGTGGGGCTCATGGCGCCGCTTTCCGGGGTGGCGTTCGCCCTCGACGGGATCCTCATCGGTGCCGGCGACCAGCGGTTCCTGGCGTGGGCGATGACCGGCGCCGCAGCAGTGGCGGTGCCGGTGATGGTGGCGACCCGGCTGGCGGACCTCGGGATCGGACCGCTGTGGGCCGGCATCTGGGCATTCATGGTTGTTCGGGGGATCAGCCTGTGGGCCCGCTTCCGCAGCGGCCGCTGGCAGGTCGTGGGTGCCGGAACCTGATCCGGCGACGGCGAACCTCGGGGTCAGCCCCCCAGCACCACCGAGGGGTCGGGGACGAGGTGGCGGGCCAGCCACTGGAAGGTCCGCCAGCCGATGGTGTCGCACCCGAGGGTGCCGGCGACGGCCTTGGCGGCGTCGTCGGAGATCGGCACGGCGTCGGGGGCCTTGACGTGGACCTCGGCGACCCGTTCGGCCAGTGCGAACAGCCCGACCGCCTCCCCGGGTGATGCTCCACCGGTGAGGAGCCCGTGGTTGCGCAGGATGCACAGGTGGGTGGCGCCCATGGCCCGGGCGATCGCACGTCCGCCGTCGAGGGCGGTTACCTCGAGGTCCTCGCCCCGGTAGATCGACTGGTCGTAGACGAACACGCACGACTCCTGCGAGATCGGCTGGAAGGGCCGCACGTTGGCAGACCATGGTGTACCGAATGCGGTGTGGGTGTGCGCCGCCGAGACCAGGTCGGGGCGGGCGTCGAGGATCGGCCAGTGGATGTTGTGTGCGGCGTAGTTGATGCCGCCCCCGGAATGCCCTTCGACGACCGATCCGTCGGGCCCGACCAGCGAGAGGTTTTCGATCGTGGCCGCCCAGAACGGAATTCCGTGGGCGAGCACCCAGAAGTGGTCGGGGCGTTCGGGGTCGCGGGCGGTGATGTGGCCGTCACCCAGCTGGCCCCAGCGCATCGCAGAGAAGATGCGGTACCCGATGGCTACCTCCCACCTGCGCAGGAGCCGCATCTCGGCAGGGTCGACGGGTGCCGGCGGGTCGACCTCGTAGCCCATCTCGGGGTAGCGGCCGAGGTCGAGCGCCATGGTCAGGCTCCCTGTCCATCGGCCCGCTGGGCCAGCAGCTCGTTGACGATCCGGCCGTCGGCCTGGCCCCGGGTGGCCTTCATGACCTGGCCGACGAAGAAGCCGGCCTTTTTCCTGCGTTCCTTGTCGTCGCCACCGACGAATCCGTCCCAGTCGTCGGGGTGTTGGGCGATGATCCGGTCGACCAGGGCTTCGAGTTCCGAGGTGTCCATTGCCTCGAAGCCGTGGGCGGCAGCGTGCGCTGCGGGGTCGCCGCCGGAGGCGACGAGGTCGGCGAGCACGGTCTTGGCCTGGGTGGCGGTGAGGTCACCGCCGGTCTCCATCGCCACGAGCGCAGCAAACGGGGCGGCGGTCAGTTCTCCGGCGCCGTCGGCGAGGTTGTTCTCGACGTGGACCAGAACCCGTTCGGCGTCGGCTCCTGCGGCGATGGCGTCGACCGCCAGGTCGTCCATCCCCCGTTGGACGGTGAGCGCCGTGTCAGAAGGCTCGACGCCGGCGGCATCGGCCAGGCGCCGGCGCCGCTCGCGGGGCAGCATCGGCAGGGCGGCACGGATCTCGGCGATCCACTCCTCGGAGGGTTCGACGGGCACCAGGTCGGGTTCGGGGAAGTAGCGGTAGTCGTAGGCCTCTTCTTTTGAGCGGAGCTTGTGGGTGCGTCCGTCGTCCTCGTTCCAGTGGCGGGTCTGCTGTTGGACCCGTTCGCCCGACTCGAGGAGGTCGACCTGGCGCCGGGCCTCGTATTCGATGGCGCGGCCCATGGACCGCAGCGAGTTGATGTTCTTGACCTCGCAGCGGGTGCCGAGTTCGGTGGTGCCCTGGCGTCGCACCGAGACGTTGCAGTCGACCCGCATCGATCCCTCCTCCATCTTCCCGTCGGATGCGCCGATGGCGACGAGGATGGACCGCAGCTCTGACACGTAGGCCCGGGCGTCTTCGGCGCCTCGCATGTCGGGGGCGCTGACGATTTCGATGAGCGGCACGCCGGACCGGTTGTAGTCGATGAGCGAATGGCCGGCTTCGTGGATGCGACCACCGCCGCCCACGTGCGTGGACTTGCCGGTGTCCTCCTCGAGGTGTGCCCGTTCGATGCCGATGCGGCGGCCGTCGGGCAGTTCGAGGCTGCCGATGCCGTTGATCGGGAGGTCGTACTGCGATATCTGGAAGTCCTTTGGCATGTCCGGGTAAAAGTAGTTCTTGCGGGAGAACACGGACGGCTGGATCACGCAGTCGAGTGCCAGGCCGACGCGGATTGCCAACTCGACGGCCTTTTCGTTGAGCACCGGCAGCGAGCCGGGTAGGCCCAGCGACACGGGGTCGATGTTGGTGTTGGGCTCGCCGCCGAACCGGTTGAGTGCCGAGGAGAACATCTTGGTGACGGTGGCCAGCTCGGCGTGGACCTCGAGGCCGATCACGACCTCCCATCCCGGGATCAGGGCCTGGTCGCTCATGGCGCCGTCCCTTCGAGCACAGCGGCCGCCCGGAACATGGTGGCCTCGGCGAGTGCGGGTGCCAGGACCTGCACTCCTACCGGCAGGCCGTCGTCGCCCGTTCCGAACGGCACGGACATGGCCGGATGGCCGGCGAGGTTCGACGGGATCGTGCAGACGTCGGCGAGGTACATGAGCATCGGGTCGTCGGTCTTGTCGCCGAGGGGGAACGCCGTGGTCGGGGCGGTCGGCGACAGCAGCAGGTCGAAGGATTCATAGGCCCGGGAGAAGTCACGCTGGATCAGGGTGCGGACCTTCTGGGACCTGCCGTAGTAGGCGTCGTAGTAGCCGGCCGACAGGGCGTAGGTGCCGAGCATGATGCGGCGCTTGACCTCGTCGCCGAAGCCGGCGGTGCGGGTGGCGGTGTTCATCTCGGGGGCGGTGTCGGCGTCGACCCGCAGGCCGAAGCGGACGCCGTCGAAGCGGGCCAGGTTGGACGAGGCCTCGGCGGGGGCGATCAGGTAGTAGGCGGACAGGCCGTAGATGGTCGACGGCACAGAGGCGTGCTCGACGGTGGCGCCGGCGGCCGCCAACGCCTCGGCGGCCTGTTCGACCCTGGCCCTTACGTCTTCGGCGATGCCCTCGACGGAGGCTGCCTGGTCGGGTCCGCCCATGAGCTCGGAGATGATGCCGATGCGCAGTCCCTCGACGCCCTGTCCGAGGACTCCGAGCAGGTCGGGGGAAGCCTCTGGGATCGATGTGGAATCGCGGGGGTCGTGGCCGCCGATGGCTTCGAGAAGCAGGGCGGCGTCCTCGACGGAGGCGGCGAACGGGCCGACCTGGTCGAGGCTGGAGCCGAAGGCCACGAGCCCGTAACGGGAGACCCGGCCGTAGGTGGGCTTGACCCCGACGGTGCCGCAGAGGGCTGCCGGCTGGCGGATGGAGCCGCCTGTGTCGCTTCCGAGGGCAAGCGGTGCGAACCCTGCGGCCACGGCGGCCGCCGAGCCACCGGACGACCCGCCGGGTACCCGGCTGGTGTCGAGCGGGTTGCGGGTCGGGCCGAAGGCGGAGTTCTCTGTCGAGCTGCCCATGGCGAACTCGTCGCAGTTGGTCTTGCCGATGACGACGGCGCCGGCTGCGACGAGGCGTTCGACGGCGGTGGCGTCGTACGGCGGGCGCCAGCCCTCGAGGATCCTCGAACCACACGTGGTGTCGATGCCCCGCGTGCAGAGGTTGTCCTTGAGGGCGACCGGCACGCCGGCCAGTGGGCCGGGGTCCTCGCCCTCTGCGATGCGCCGGTCGACGTCGTCGGCCTGTGTGAGGGCCTCGTCGGCCATCACCAGGTTGAAGGCGTGGATCTCGTCCTCACGGGCGTCGATGGCGGCCAGGTGTTCCTCGACCACCGAGCGGGCGCTGCGCTCGCCGGCCCTGACGGCGTCTGCGGTGGATCGGGCGCTCACGGCGCCTCTCCGAGCACCGGCGGGACCCGGAATCGGCCGTCCTCGACCGAAGGTGCGGCGTCGAGTACCTCTGCGCGGATGTCGGCTCTGGTTCCCGGTTCGGGCTCGTCCAACCGCAGCACGTTGACGAGGGGCAACGGGTTGGCCATCGGCGGCACACCGTCCAGGTCGAGCGCCTCGAGGTCGGCTGCGTGGTCGAGCACGTCGGCCAGCTGCCCGGTGAATGCGTCGAGTTCGTCGTCGGTCAGCGCCAGGCGCGCCAGGTCCGCCACGTGGGCGACGTCTTCCCGGTTGAGGCGCGGCTTCTCGGGCATGGTCACGGCAGTGAGGGTAGGGCCACGTCCGGCGAGTCAGTCGACCGGGTCGTCGGGGCTCTCCGAGCCGTCGACGGGCGTTTCGGCACCTTCGAGGACCAGGACGACCCGTTCGACCGGTGATGCCTCGTCGCCGGCGATCGGGGTCTGCGAGGCGACAGTTCCGCCCTCCTGTCCGTCTGTCGGTCCAACGACCTCGATGATCCGGAAGCCGGCGGCGGCCAGGCGGGCCTCGGCGGCTACCAGCTCGCGGCCGACCACGTTCGGGACGGGTCGAGGGACAGGCCCGGTCGACACGACGACCTCTATTGCCGCACCGAACGGCACCTCCTCGTCGGGGGCCGGGGTGAGCGAAACGACGGCGCCCGCTGCCACAAACTCGTCGTGGGCCTCCACGATCGTCGCCTCGAGGCCGAGGGCGGTCAGGGCGGCAACGGCCTCCTCGGCGGAGCCCTCGACGAGTCCGACCGGCACGGTGCGGGGTGCAGCACCGGCGGAGACGATCAGGTCCACGCCCCCGCCCCTGGGCAGCTCGTCGACCACGGCGGCCACCTGGAGGACGATCCCCGCCTCGACCTCGTCGTCGTGGGCCTCGGCGACCGTGCCGACCGTCAGGTCGGCGGCCTCGAGCAGCCGGGTGGCCTCGGGGATGCTCAGCCCCACGAGCCCGGTCGGTACGGCCACCCGGGTGGAGCCCAGGGAGACGACGAGGACGACCGTCCCGCCCTCCTCGAGCTCGGCGCCCCTGTCGGGTTCGGTGGCGATCACCTTGCCCTCGAGGGTGCCGTCCCGTCGTTCGTAGCGGAGTTCGACCACCCAGCCGGACTCCTCGACCGTGGCGACGGCATCCGCCTCGTCGACACCCCTGAGGAGCGGCATCAGGGCGGTCGAGTCCTGGCTGCCCTGCCAGAGCGCTGCGCCTCCGAGGACGGCGCCGACCACCATCAGGCCGGCCACCAGCACCCACGGGGCCCGCCGGCTGGGGCCGACTGTCTTTTCCTGTCTCGGTTCCGATGGGGCCCTGGCCCTGGGTACGACCGGGACCTCGCCGGAAAGCGGGGCGGCGCCGATCTCTCCGGGGCCGACGAGCGGGAGGGGCTCGGGCCGCAGCAGGCCGGTCGATGCATCGAGGAGCATCTGTCCGAACTCGGCGGCGGTGGGACGGCGGTTCGGGTCTACGACACCGGCCCGGGCCACGGCAGGGCCGAGGGGTCCCAACGATGCCGGTACGGGTACGTCCCGGCGGCGACGGGCACGCAGCGTGCCGACCAGGGTGTCCTCGACGAACGGCAGGTGGCCGGTCACGGACTCGACGAGCACCAGCGCCAGCGCGTAGACGTCGGAGCGGCCGTCGAGCGGCTGCCCCTTGGCCTGTTCAGGCGACGCGAAGCGGGCGGTGCCGACTATTCCCTCCACGAAGATGTCGGTCCGCGACGTCTCGGCCAGCGCACCCGCCAGTCCGAAGTCGGAGATCTTGAGGTGGCCGTCCTGGCTGAACAGCAGGTTGGCCGGCTTGAGGTCGCGGTGCACGACACCCATCTGGTGGGCGTGGTCGAGCGCCCGGCAGACGTCGAGGCCGACGACGAGGGCCTGCGAGTGCGACAGGGTCCGGCCCGTGGCGAGAAGGCTGCGGAGGCTGCCACCGGCGAGGTACTCGGTGACTAGGTAGGCGGAGCCGTCGACCCCCCAGTCGTAGACTGTGAGGATGTTGGGGTGCTGGAGGCCGGCGGCGATGCGGGCCTCCTCTCCGAGCTTGTCGACGAACACCGGGTCGCCGGCAAGGGCCTCGTGGAGCACCTTGACGGCGACGTGTCGTCCCAGGTCGAGGTCGTCGGCGGCGTAAACGGTGCCGGAGGCTCCGGTGCCGATCGCCCGGCCGAGGGCATAGCGGCCGCCGAGCACGCGGGCTGGAGGCTGGTCGGGCCCCGGCCCCGTCGGTCCTGAGTCCGGTGGGGATCCGTCGGTCACGGCGGCGAGGCTACCTGTACTCGGCCGGCAGGTTGGTCGCAGGCAGCTGGTCTACGTGAGACCAACAGGTGACACAAGTGACACGAGGCCCGTCCCCCTATCACTTGGCAAGTGACACGAGGCCCGTCCCCCTATCACTTCCGTCCCCCTATCACTTCCGTCCCCCTATCACTTCGTCCCCCTATCACTTGCTAGCTCGTGACCCGGCGGGTGATCGCTAGCCTGCGCCGCGTGAACCGCCGGAACGCCCTCGTCATCAGCGTGCTGTTCGCACTGGGGGCCGGTGCGATGACGGCTGCAGTGCTGGTGGCCGGCAGCGGCAGCGGCGACGTGGCGGTCGATTCGAACCCTGCTGTGCGTGAACTCCTGCCACCACGCAACGACTCCGTCCTGCCGCAGTCAAACGTCGGGGCGATCCTGTCGGCTGGCTGGTCCGGTGAGATCATCCACATCGGCGGCACGGTCATCCCGCTCGATCAGCAGCGGCTCGAGCCGGCGCTCAACTCGGTGGTCTTCCGGCCGGGCGAAGGGCTGGCGTTGCGACGGCTGCCGCCCGGCGACCTGTGTGCCACGGTGCGCTACTGGCCGACCCGTACCCCGGACCGCACGGCCACGATCGACTGGTGCTTCCGCGTCGACAGTTGAGGCGCTCTGGTTGTGGGATTCAGCCGGGTAGTTCTCCGGTGGCAAGCAGGCGTTCAAAGGCGGGCAGGTCGAGCACAGGGATGCCGAGTTCCTCCGCTTTGGTCAGCTTCGAGCCGGCGTTCTCTCCGGCCACCAGGGCCGTTGTCTTTTTCGACACGCTGCCGGGCGACTTGCCGCCCCTGGAGGTGATGGCGGCCTTCGCCTCGTCGCGGCCCATGCCCTCGAGGGTGCCGGTGACGACGATGGCCATGCCCTCGAGGTTCTGCGGAACGTCGTCGGTGCCGGTGTCGGCGGCCTCGAGGTTGACATCGGCTTCCCGGAGGCGTTCGAGCAGGTCGCGGTTGCGTTCCTCGTGCAGCCAGCCGTGGACGCTGGTGGCGATGATCGGCCCCAGGCCCCCGACGGCCTCGAGGTCCTCGACGGTGGCATCGAGGAGGCGGTCGAGGTGCCCGAAGGATGCAGCGACCAGCTCGGCGACGGTGACGCCCACGTGCGGGATGCGCAGCCCGAACAGCAGGCGCCCCAGGGGCTGCGCCCTGGCCTCGTCGACGGCGGCCCGCAGGTTGGCGACCGAGATCTCGCCGAATCCCTCGAAGGCGGCGATCCGGTCGAAGTCGAGCGAGAACACGTCGGCCACGTCGGCCAGCAGGCCCTCGGTGACGAACAGGTCGACCCGCTGCTCACCGAAGCCCTCGATGTCCATGGCGCCCCGTGATGCGAAGTGTTCGATGCGGCCCCGTACCTGCCGGGGGCAGGCGTGGTTGGGACAGTACGTGGCGGCCTCGCCCTCGTCCCTCACGAGCCCGGTACCGCACTCGGGGCACTCGGTGGGGAACGTCCACGGGGGCCGGTCGGCGGGCCGGTCGGACAGCACCGGGCGCAGCACCTCGGGGATGACGTCGCCGGCCTTGCGGACCACGACGGTGTCGCCCGGGCGCACGTCCTTGGCTGCCACCTGGTCGGCGTTGTGGAGCGTGGCGGCGGCGACCGTCGAGCCGCCGACGAACACCGGCTCGAGACGGGCGAACGGGGTGGCCTGGCCGCCGGGTCCGATCGACACCTCGATGTCGAGCAGCGTGGTGGTGCGCTCCTCGGGCGGCAGCTTGTAGGCGACCGCCCAGCGGGGCGCCCGGGCCGTGAAGCCCAGCTCGCCCTGCCGGCCCAGGTCGTCGACCTTGACCACGACGCCGTCGATCTCGTAGTCGAGGTCGTGGCGGACGGCCTCGACTGCCTGCACGTGGTCGAGCACGGCGGCGAAGTCGTCGAAGCGCCTGCTGCGGTCGTTGACCGGGAGGCCGAGTCCGCCCAGCCATTCGAGGGTGTCGAGGTGTGAGCCGAGGTCGGGACCGCCGACCACCTCCCCCACCTGGTAGGCCCAGAACGACAGGTCGCGGGTGGCTGTGACTGCGGCGTCCTTCTGGCGCAGCGAACCGGCGGCGGTGTTGCGGGGGTTGACGTAGGACTTGTCGCCGGCGGCCTCCTGGGCGGCGTTGAGTGCGGCGAATGCGGCCAGCCCGAGGTAGACCTCGCCACGCACCTCGAGCACCGGCGGGGCGCCGTCGGCCAGCCGTTCGGGCACGTCGCCGATGGTGCGGACGTTGGCGGTGACGTCCTCGCCGACCCGGCCGTCGCCACGGGTGGCTGCCTGCACGAGGCGGCCCTCCTCGTAGCGCAGTGACACGGCCAGCCCGTCGAACTTGAGCTCGCAGGCCCAGGTCGGCGGCAGCGCTTCCTCGCCGAGGCGACGCTGCACCTTTTCGGACCAGGCGGTCAGCTCGTCGAGGTCGAAGGCGTTGTCGAGCGAGAACATCCGGACCCGGTGCCGGACCTCGGCGAAGGTGGACTGACCGCGTGCGCCGACCCGCTGCGTGGGCGAGTCGGGGGTGGCGAGGTCGGGGTGCTCGGCTTCGAGCTCCCGCAGTTCGACGACGAGGGCGTCGAACTCGGCGTCGGGGATATCGGGGTCGTCGAGGGCGTGGTAGCGCTCGTCGTGGTGGCGGATCAGGGTGCGCAGGTGTTCGGCCCGCTCGGCCGCAACCCCGGTTGCCGCCTGCTCATTCTCGGGATCGCCGGACACCCGTCAAGTCTACCGGCGGCCCCCTCGGCGGCCGGGAAGCACATGGTTCCCGTAGCGTTGCATCGTGCAGCGAGAGAGCATTCCCGTCTGGGCCCTGCGCGCCACATGGCTGGTGCAGCCCGTGACGCTCGGGCCGGCGCTGGCCGACGGGCTCCACAACCTCGACGGCCGCACATTTCTCTCGGTAGCCGTGTGGGTGCTCTGGGGGCTGGGCCTGCTGGCGACGCTGGTCCCCCGCCCGGTCACACTGACCGCAATCCGCATCGGCGGCCCGGCGGCGGCGGCGCTCTCGGTGTGGACGGCGACCGCGGTCGACGACACGACCCTCGTGGTGGTCGGCCTGGTCGGCGCCTTCGTGCTCGGCGTGCTCTCCCTCTGGCCGGCGGTCGCCGACGCCTGTGTCGACGGCGCCTCCTACGGCGACGAGAAGCGATTCCTGCTGCGGGCGCCCGGCCCGGTGGTGCTGGCCCTCGGCCCCATCGCCTGGGCGCTGGCCGTGGCCGGCGTCGTGGCCGGACCGCTGTTGCTGGCGGCCGGGGACACGGCGGTAGGCGTAGCCGCCTGTGTGGCCGGGCTGCCGATCGCCGCCGCCTCGGTGCGGGCGCTCCACCACCTGCACCGCCGTTGGATCGTGCTGGTTCCGGCCGGGTTCGTGCTCCACGACCACCTGGCCCTGGCCGACCCCACGCTGGTTCCGCGCGACGCGATCGCCTCCGTCGGTCCGGCACCGGCCGACACCGACGCCCACGACCTCACCCAGTCGGCCCGTGGACTGCTCCTCGAGGTGCGCTGCCGGGAGCCCCACGACCTGCGCCCCGCCAGCCGCGACGGCTCCGCCGAGGTGGTGGTCACCGAGGCGTTCCTGTGCGCCCCCACCCGCCCCGACGCCGTCCTCGCCGAGGCAAGGCGCCGCCGACTGCCGGTGGGCTGAGGCGCCACAGTTCGATCGGGGTTCCCACCGCTTCTCTGTGGACCCACGGCCCTCGGAGTCCCCGGAGCGGACCGGCGATCTCGCGCTGAACAGGTCGGCAGACCTGCGCCAGACCCCCCGACTCGTCCGACTACAGGGCCTCTATCGTCTCGACCATTGTGTCGAGTGTGAACCGTGACGCCATCAACGCGGCGAGGCTGATCTTCGGCTCGCGCATCACCTCGTCGTCATAGCCGAGCGCGTGTGCCACTTCGTCGAACTCGAACACGAGGTTGCGTAACCGCTCGGGCGTGAACCCGTCAGGGCGGAGTTCTCTCGGAACACCGCTCCAGTCGATCGAGCCATCAGCGTCGAGCCTGATCTGATTGTCATCACGGGAGTCGACGCGCGGACGATAGAGAAAGTTGTGCGCCAACTGCCCCGCCTCGTCGACGAAGAACCGCCCCTGAGTGGTGACCAGTTGGACGACAGGCGCAGCAGCACCCTCGATGATCCTGGTCGATCCGGTCTCGACGGCGAAGACGACCACCGTCTGACCCTCGTAGGCCCAGAACGTTCCCATGGAGTAGCCGCTGCCCCGGATGTAACCGTCTTCCTGGGAAACCACGAACTCAGCGTTGACCGAACCCCTCAGCACATCCACGATCTTGATCACCGTCTCGCGAAATATCGTCGTGTGAGCAGCGATCCGGCGCTCGTCCTCCTGGTTCTCGCCCTCCGCGAAGACGACGGCGTCGTCCGGGCTTCCCGGACCGGCGCTGACAACCTCGCCGACAATGACGAGGTCCGATGCCTTGGCCATCTCCTGAACTGACCCGAACGCGTATTCGCGAGCATCACCCTGACTCTGGGGGAAGTCAATTTGGCTGACCGCCGCCCGCTGCTCATCGGTCGCCGATGAAGCAACGTTTTCGTCAGAACCTGAGGTGGAACATGCCGTACCCGGGATGAGGAGGCAGAGCACAATGCAGGAGACTGCGGGTAGCGATATGGGACGGGGGAAGACGGCTGCCATGTGGTGTTGCTCCCGTCCAACTAGTACCACGTGTTGAGGTGATTGACGTCATGGCTCGTGTAGTTGGTTTCAGTCCAATCCTGAGACATGCATCCCGGGTCGGGATCGTTCGGCGCCAGGAACCGATGGCCAAGCCCGACGCTGTGGCCCATTTCCTCACAGAGGAGTGATCGAGCCTCTGTCGTCGAGTAGGGCGTGACGTCGTTCGACGTGTCGATCCTTACTCTTCCGCTCGTGCACGACCCAAGATTGTAGGTCCCAACCGGATCAAGACACTTCCAACCGCCGTAAACCAAGCTTGACGCATAGAAGTTGGCGTCGTAAACCCATACATCGCCGGTACCACCGGTTGGCGTGTAGGAGGCGTTCAGGTCGGTGGGATTCAACTGATTCGTGATCACCCATCCCACCGCATTCTGGACGACGCTGGTCAACCAGTCACCTCGGTACAGTGGCGTGTTGTCGGGAACATAGGTTCCGATGTCGTTGCTGGCAGAAGCAGGCGCCCACATCACAGCAACTGCGACAGCGCTGGTCACTGCAATACGTCGGAGGGTGCTCAACCTCCGCCTAACACGTCCACCGCGACCATTGCCCGAATCACTGCCAACCGGAGTCCGGTCGCGCGTCCACCGCATGAGACCGACTGTAACGCCGAACCAACTCGCGTGTCGAACGCCCGAACATTTCGGTCACGCGCTGTCAGATTCAGTAAGTGAATTCACCGCGCTCTTCGCCCTGTTCAGGTGTCTTCATGCAAGGTATTCACCTTCAGTCAGTAGAGATACTAACGACACTGATCTCCAGCGTACGAGGTCATGTCCCCCTCCGTTACACCATTACCTGGGACTCAACTCAACGAGTTGTGTGGGGCATCGCTTGCTGGAACGACAAGTGAAATCTGAGCTTCCTTTGAATGAAGCCTCGACAAGACGACCGTGGGTGTCGGGCAGGCTGGCCAACCGATGTGCATTCCTCAATTGGCGGTGGCGCCGCCGAGGACCTGGTCGGCCTCGTAGAACGCGACGCTCTGGCCGGGGGCGACGCGGCGGTGCGGTGCGGCCCAGCGGACACTGCCGCCCACCAGCTCCGCCTCGACCGCTGCGCCGTGGGCGCTGACCTGGGCCAGCACCGGGCCGGTGGCCGGGCCGTCGGCCCATGAGAACCCTCCGACCGGGGTGGTGTCGACCAGCAGGTCGTCGGCGTTGCCGACCGTGACCGTCGCCGTGGGCATGTCGACGGCGACCGCGTAGCGCGGCTCGGCGGCACCGGCCAGTTCCATGCCCCTGCGCTGGCCGACGGTGACCAGCTCGACGGCATCGACCCGCCCCACCTCGGCGCCGGTGGCGTCGACCACCCTGCCCGGTGTGAGCGGGATGCGGCGGGAGAGGAAGTCGCCGCGGCCGTGCTCCCTGGTGATGAAGCAGACGTCCTGGCTGTCGGGCTTGCCTGCTGTGCGCAGGCCGAGTGAGGCGGCCCTCCGGCGCACCTCGTCCTTGGTGAGGTCGCCGACGGGCAGCTCCAGGCCCGACAGCTGGTCCTGGCCGAGCATGTGCAGCACATACGACTGGTCCTTGGCCGGGTCGGCGGGCCTGGCAATGCGCCGGGTGCCGTCGGAACGAGTAGCCACGCGGGCGTGGTGGCCGGTGGCGAGGCGGTCGAACCCGAGGGCCCGCGCCCGGTACAGCAGCCGGTCGAACTTGACATGCCGGTTGCACTCGATGCACGGGTTCGGGGTGCGCCCGGCGGCGTGTGCGGCGACATAGGGATCGACCACGTGGCGGTCGAAGTCGTCGCCCAGGTTGAACACGTGGTGCTCGATGCCCATGGCGTCGCAGACCCGGCGGGCGTCGTCCACGTCGGAGACGGCGCAGCAGCCCGAGTCGGACTCGCCACCCCAGAGCCGCAGGGTCACGCCCACGACCTCGCGGCCATCCTCGAGCAGCATTGCGGCGGCCACCGACGAGTCGACGCCGCCGGACATGGCGACCATCACCGGCGGGGCGCTCACCTGGCGTGCTCCCGCAGGCGGGCCACGGCGGCCGGCACGGCGGCGAGGGCGTGGTCGACCTCGGCGTCGGTGGTGCCGAACCCCAGCGACAGGCGCAGCGAGCCGACGGCGGCGGCACGGTCGACGCCCATGGCGGCCAGCACGTGCGAGGGCTCCTGGGCGCCGCTGGCGCACGACGAGGCGGCGCTGGCACTGATGCCGTCACGCTCGAGCAGGAAAAGCAGCGCCTCGCTCTCGATGCCGGGGAAGCAGACGTGGGCGATGCCCGGCGTCCTCGGCACGCCGTCGGGGACGGTCCGACGGGCGTCGGGAACCGCCGAGAGCAGGCCCGCCTCGAGCCGGTCGCGCAGCGCCCCGACCCGGGCGGCTGTGGCATCCCGGTCGGCGGCGACGAGCGTGGCCGCCACACCCAGACCCACGATGGCCGGGACGTTCTGCGTGCCGCTGCGGCGCTCCCGTTCCTGGCCGCCGCCGCGCAGCATCGGGGCGACGGTGGCGCCGTCGCGCAGCACCAGGGCACCCGCCCCCTTGGGGCCGCCGAACTTGTGGCCGGTGATGCTCACGAGGTTTGCCCCCCGGCAGGCGCCGGCCAGTTCCAGCCAGGCGGTGGCCTGCACGGCGTCGGTGTGCAGCAGCGCCTCCGGGGCGCGCTCGGCGACGAGCGCCGCCACCTCGGGCACCGGGTTGACGACGCCGGTCTCGTTGTTGGCGGTCATCACCGAGACCAGCCGCACCTCGGCAATGGCGTCGAGAGCGTCGGCCAGTGCGCCGAGGTCGATCCGGCCGCCGGCGTCGGTCGGCACCACGATTCCGCCGGAGAGCCGTACCGGGTCGAGGACTGCCGGGTGCTCGGTGGCCCCGCACACGGCGACCCCGCCACGGGCCCCGAGGACCCCATCGACCGCCAGGTTGTCGGCCTCGGTGCCGCCGCTGGTGAACACCACGTCTCCGGGATCGGTATCCAGCAGGGCAGCCACGGCGTCGCGGGAATCGTCGATGGCACGGCGGGCCTCACGGGCGAGGCGGTGCGAACCCGACGGATTGCCGGGGTGCTCGGCCAGCCAGGGAAGCATCGCCTCGACCACCTCGGGTCGGGCGGGCGTGCTGGCTGCATGGTCCAGGTAGGCCTCCACGGCGATAACGCTACGGGCAATGGTCGGCGGTGGGCCAGACTGCGGACATGTGGAACGAAGCGAACTACGGACCCGAGACCTATGGCGAGACGTACGCCGACGTGTACGACGACTGGTACGGCGAGGGCGGCCAGATGGCCATCAGCCAGGTCGGCGCGCCAGACGAGGTCGCCGACGGCATCGTCGCCCTGGCCGACGGCGGCCCCGTCCTGGAACTGGGCGTGGGCACCGGGCGACTGGCGCTGCCCCTGGCCGACCGCGGCCTCGATGTCACCGGCCTCGACGCCTCGCCCGCCATGCTCGAGCGCCTGCGGGCCAAGCCCGGCGCCGACCGGCTCACCGTCGTCGAAGGCGACATGGCCGACCCCCTGCCAGGTGCGGCCGACGGTTCGTTCGGCGTGGTGCTGGTGGGCTTCAACACGTTGTTCAACCTGACCACGGCCGGGGCGCAGGCCTCCTGCGTCGCCGCCGGGGCGCGTCTGCTGCGCCCCGGTGGACGCTTCGTCGTCGAGGCGTTCGTGCCGGCCCCCGAGGCCCACGACGGCATGTCGGTCCGGGCAATCGAAGTGGACCGGGTGCTGCTCGACGTGGCCACCATCGACCCCGACACGCAGCTCATCACCGGTCAGCGCATCGAGGTCAGCGAAGCCGGCAACCGGCTGTTCCCCTACCAGTTGCGCTACGTGACGCCGGAGCAGCTCGATGCCCTTGCGGCAGACGCCGACCTTTCGCTGGAGCACCGCTGGGCCGACTGGTCGGGCACCCCGTTCGACGAGGCCTCGGCCTCGCACGTGTCGGTCTGGCGGCGGACCTGAATCCTGCCGCCCAATCGCTCAGTCGGCGCGGCCCGTCAGGATCGGCAGGTCCAGCTGAGGCCGGTTGGTGCGCTTGAGCTCCGAGAACGCCGGGTTCGACACGAGGGCCAGCACGGTGTCGTAGAGCTCGAGGCACTCGTCGTCGGATTCGGGCACCGACGAGATCACCGGGCCGAAGATCGAAGGTCCGTCGGGCGGGCCGAAGGTGAGGATCGGGGTGCCGACCTCGGGGCCGGTGCGGCCGATGGCCTCCTCGGTCTCGGCACGCAGCTCCTCGTCCCACGAGCGGTCGGTCGAAGCGGCGAGGTGCGAGGCGTCGAACCCGGCGGCATCCAGCACACCGGCGAGGTGCTCGTCGGTCGCCACGTGCTCCCGGAAGTCGCTGCCCGGCTCGATCACGACGTGCCAGATCGAGCGGCCGAACGCCTCGTAGAGCGGTCCGAGGGCAGCAGAACCCTCGGCGGCCCGCACGCTGGCCGCCACCCGCAGCATCCGTCGGCCCCTGTCGTGCGACTCCTGGTAGCCCTCGGGGAACTCGGCGTCGTAGTCGCGCTCTTCGTTGAGGATCGACAGCGTGATGAGCCGCCACTCGACGGTCAGGCCCCGCAGTGCGGCCACCCGCCGCAGCCAGTTCGAGGTCTGCCAGGCGAACGGGCAGATGGGGTCCCAGAAGAACTCGATGTCGGCACGCTCTTCGCTGGTCATGTTCGAACCCTAGGATCGTTGCTGATCCACACCGCAACCAGGAGCCGAACCATGGCCATCTGCCACGACGTCGACTACGAGGTGAAGGGCGACGACCTGCAGTTCGTCGAGATCGGACTCGACCCGGGCGAGACCGTCGTCGCCGAAGCCGGCGCCATGATGTTCCTTGAGGAGGGAATCACCTTCGAGACCAAGATGGGCGACGGCTCGGACCCAGACGCCGGCATGTTCAAGAAGCTCAAGTCGGCCGCCGGACGGGCGATGTCCCAGGAGTCGATCTTTCTGACGCACTTCACCAACAGCGGTGGTGGCCGTCAGGTCGTCGCCTTCAGCGCCGAGGTGCCCGGCAAGATCCTGGCACTCGACCTGGCCCACTTCGGCGGCCCGATCATTGCCCAGAAGGATGCCTTCCTCGCCGCTGCACTAGGCACCAGGATGAGCGTGACCTTCAACCAGAAGTTCGGCGCCGGCCTGTTCGGCGGCGAGGGCTTCATCCTCCAGCGCATCGAGGGCGACGGCATGGCGTTCCTCAACGCCGGTGGCACCATCGTCGAGAAGCACCTGGCCGGCGAAAAGCTCCGGGTGGACACCGGCTGCCTCGTGGCCTTCGAGGACGGCATCGAGTACTCGATCGAGCGGGCAGGCAACCTCAAGTCGATGGTGTTCGGCGGAGAGGGCGTGTTCCTGGCCACCCTGCGGGGCACCGGGAGGGTCTGGCTGCAGTCGCTGCCGTTCTCCCGCCTCGCCGACCGCATCATCCAGCACGCCCCGGCAGCAGGCGGCACCTCGAAGGGCGAGGGCTCCGTCCTCGGAGGCCTGGGCCGGCTGCTGGACTGACTCTCCTTGCCCATTTCGTTCTCCCGTCGGATTGGGCCACCACCTCTCGAACCGCTGGCAGACTCGGGCGGTGGACGCTCCCGCTGAACGACGCCGGCGTGGGGCGTCGATCACCGTCTCGGTCGACCTGGCGGCGCCTCCTGCCCGGGTGTGGGCGGCGATCGCCGATGTGCGGGGGCACGTCGACTGGATGGGCGACGCCGAGGCGATCCGGCTGACGTCGGAGCAGGCGGAGGGCGTCGGCACCACGTTCGAGTGCGACACCCGAGTCGGGCCGCTGCGAACGACCGACGCCATGACCATCACCGAGTGGGTGCCCGGCGAGGTGCTGGGAGTGCGCCACGTGGGCCTCGTCACCGGCGAGGGCCGGTTCACGCTCGACGGCGACGGACGGGGAGGCACCCGGTTCACCTGGTCCGAGTCGCTGGCGTTCCCGTGGTGGATGGGAGGCCCGGTGCTCGGGCTGCTCGCCCGACCGGCGCTCCGCGCAATCTGGAAGCGGAACCTGAGCCGACTGCAGGAGCAGTTCGGGATCTAGCCCAGCAGGGGGTCGTGCCAGTTGGCGGCTGCCCAGATGCCTCCTGCGAAGCAGGCGAGGGCGAAGACGTAGGTCATGACCGTGCCCACCCGGCGGGGCAGGCCGCGTGCGTCGAAGGTGTCGACCAGCCAGGCCAGTGCGGCGCCGCCCAGCAGGCCGCCTAGGTGGCCGCCGATGCTGATGCCCGGACGGCCGAACGTGAAGAGCAGGTTGACGACCACCAGCGTGCCGATCCCCGAACTCCACGGGTTGATCCCCCGCCGGTACTGGTGCACCACCGTGGCGCCCATCAGCCCGAACACCGCCCCCGAGGCACCCACGGTGAGGGTCATGGGCGCCATCAGCAGCACGCCCAGCGACCCCGCGGCCAGCGAGCCCGCATAGAGGCCGAGGAAGCGGGTGGGGCCGTGCAGGCGCTCGAGCTGGTTTCCGAGCATCCAGGCCAGGAACATGTTGAAGCCGATGTGCAGCAACCCGGCATGCAGGAACGCCGACGTGACCAGGCGCCACCACTCACCCTCGTCGACACCGAGCGGGCCGACGCACGTCCCGCCTATGACCGCCCTGCAGCCGAAGCCGATCAGCCCGAGGTCGATGCCGACGTCACCGAGCGATCCGGCGAGCGACCCACCGCTGCTGAGGGCATACAGGAAGGCCGCGGCGTTGAGGGCGATGAGCACCCGGATGGCAACCGGGTCGCCGTGGGCGAACCCCTGACGGCCCGATGTCGAGGCCCGGACGAGCCGGCGTCGGCCCACGACGACCGGCCCCACACACGACGGGCAGTGGAAGCCCACGTCGGCCTGGTGCATGCACACGCCGCAGATGCGCCGGTCGCAGCGCTGGCACGACACACCGGCCCGCCGGTCGGGGTGCCAGTGGCAGGTGTCGGCCTCGGGGGGTGTGCTCACGCCCGCACGGTACCGGGCGACCCCGGATCCACCGTGGCGCCTCAGAACCGGATGATCACCGGGACGCAGTCGGCGTCGGAGGTCCAGGCGAACAGCATCAGCTGGGGTTCGTCGGTCGTGACGGTGGCGTGCCGCGTGCCGGTCGGGTGGAAGATCGTGGCGCCCGGCCCGCGGTTCGTCCACTCGTCGCCCATCTGCCAGTCGGCGGTGCCGGCAGCCACCCAGAAGATCTCGGTGGCCTTGTGGACATGCGATGGATAGGTGACACCCGGACCCTGGACGACGGCACCGGCGAAGACGTCGGCGCTGGCGTAGAGCGGGAACGGCTCTTCGAGGCCGCCGCTGCTGATCGGATTGGTGCCCACGATCGGGGCATAGGCGTAGTTGGCCCGCATGTGGTCCATATCGGACTCACCGGCGTGCTCGGCATACGGGATCGTCCAGCCGATCCGGTCGGCCACGAGGCGCAGCAGTTCGCCCGGTGCGCCGACGACGGCATCGAGGCACGGGCCGAGGTGTTCGTCGATGACCGGGTAGGTCGGCCGGGGGCCGGTCTCGAGCGGCGTGCTTCGTTCTAGCGCATCGACGAGGGCGCCCATGGCCTCGGCCATGGCAGGGTGGCGGCTGGCCTCGGCGTGGGCGAACTCGGCGAAGCCGTCGAGGAAGGGGTCATGATCCACAGGAGCACTCATCGCGCGCACCCTAGACCGCGAGTGCGCTTCGGCTCAGCGGCCTCTGAAAGTCGCCCTGCCGGGGCCGTGCTCGAAAAACGACGCCACGCCGTTGGTGGCGTCGTCGCTCTCGAAGACCTCCATGAACAGGTCCAGTTCGAGGTCGACGCCGTCGGCCAGCGTTCCCTGGATGCCCTCGTCGATGGCCCGCTTCGAGGCCCGCATGGCGATCCTGGGGCCCCGTGCGTAGCCGGTGGCCCGCTCGACGGACCGGGCGAGCACCTGGTCGTCGGGAACGACCTCGTCGACCCAGCCGATGGCAAGCGCCTCGGGGGCCTTCACCTGGGCGCCGCCCCAGATCAGCTCCTTGGCCCTGGTGACCCCGACGAGGCGAGCCAGGCGCTGGGTGGCGCCGCCGCCGGGGATGAGGCCCAGCAGCACCTCGGGCTGGCCGAACACGGCGCCCTCGCCGGCGATGCGGAAGTCGCAGCACATGGCCAGTTCGGCGCCGCCACCGAGGGCGAAGCCGTTGACGGCGGCGATCGTGGGGCAGGGCACGGTCTCGAGGGCGGCGAACCCGGAGCGGAAGGCATCACCCTGGGCCTGACGGGAGGCGGGGTCGGCGAAGACCGTCAGGTCGGCGCCTGCGGCGAAGTGCCGTCCCCCGCCCGTGAGCACCAGCGCCCCGGGCGGTTCGGCATGCAGAGACTCGGCCAGTTCGCCGATCTCGAGCAGCAGCGCCGTGTCGAGGGCGTTGACCTTGGGCCGGTCGAGCGTCGCGATGACGACATCGTCGTCGGTCCGCTCGACGCGCAGGAACTCGAAAGGAGAAGTCACGGCCGGGAGGGTAGTGACCGACGGGTCGAACCGGGGAATCGCGCCTAGAGGCTGACGGCGGTCCCGGGATCCTCGAGCGTGTCACCGACGTTGAGCACGGCGGTCACGCCGGGGACCCGGTCCTTCATGATCCGCTCGATTCCCGCCTTGAGGGTCTGGTCGGAGGCCGGGCACGAGGTGCAGGCCCCGGTCAGTTCGACGGTGACCTCGCCGGTGGCCTCGTCGACGCCGTGGAGGACGATGTCTCCGTCGTCGGCCTGGATGGCCGGGCGGATTATGTCGATGACCTTCTCGACCTGCTGCAGCAGGTCTCCCGCAGGCTGGTCGGTTGCGACGTCGAGTGACATGCCCACAGTCTCGCAGCGCCGTCCCCTGTGTCCACCCTGTGCCGCCGTAGAGTCGCCGCCATGTCGGCAACGGTTCAGGTCATCGCCCACCAGGGCGGGTGGGACGAAATCCTGATGGTCGCTGCACCGCTGGCACTGCTGGCCGGGGTGCTCTGGCTCGCCGACCGCCGGGCACGCCGCATGGAACCCCCGGACCCCGAGGGCTGACCCCTCAGGCGTAGGCGATGTCGGCGCCGAGTGACGCCAGGCGGCCGACAAGGTCCTCGTAGCCGCGGGCCACGTGGTGGGCGTCGCCGACCAGCGTTTCGCCCTCGGCGGCCAGGCCGGCGACCACCAGGGCCGCACCCGCCCGGATGTCGGGCGCACGCACCGGCGCCCCCGACAGCGCCTCGACGCCCCGGATCACCACGTGGTGGCCCTCGGCCCGGATGTCGGCGCCCATGCGCAGCAGCTCGTCGATGGTGCGGAAGCGGCCGCCGAAGATGTTCTCGGTGACGATGCCGACCCCGTCGGCAACGCTCAGCATCGCCACGACGAACGGCTGGTAGTCGGTGGCCACGCCCGGGTACGGCAGCGTCGACACGTCAAGTGACCGCAGCCGCTGCGGCGCCATCACCCAGAGGCCGTCGGCGGTCGGCGATACCCGTATTCCCATCTCGCCCAACTTCGCCAGGAGCATGTCCATGTGGTCGGCACGGGCCCCCTCGATGGTGATCTCGCCGCCGGCGATGCCGACGGCTGCAAGGTAGGTGGCGGCCTCGATCCGGTCGGCGACCACTGTGTAATCGACCGGGTCCAGCCGCTCGACCCCCTCGACGGTGATGGTCGAGGTGCCGGCACCGGCGACCACGGCGCCCATGCGGTTGAGGAACGAAGCCAGGTCGGCGATCTCGGGCTCGCGGGCGGCGTTGTCGATGACCGTCGTGCCCTTGGCCAGCACCGATGCCATGAGCAGGTTCTCGGTTGCCCCCACGCTCGGGAACTCGAGCAGCACCCGGGCACCGGTGAGGACGTCGACCCGCGCCTCGATGTAACCGTGGCTGGTCGTAAAGGTGGCACCCAACTCCTCGAGCCCCTTCAGATGCATGTCGATGGGTCGATGGCCGAAGTCGTCGCCGCCGGGGACCGACACCCGTGCCTCGCCCAGCCGGCCGAGCAGCGGTCCCAGGACGACGATCGAGGCCCGCATCCGCTCGACCAGCTCATAGGGGGCCTCCGGCACAACATCGACTGGCACGTCGATTGAGACCGTGGCCCCCTCGTGCACGACCGTGCAGCCCATCCGTTCGAGCAGTTCACCCATCCAGGTGACATCAGCGATGCGGGGCACGTTGTGCAGCACCGACCGGCCCGGCGCCAACAGTGCGGCCGCCATCAGCTTGAGCGCCGAGTTCTTGGCGCCCGAGACCCGGACCGTGCCCTCGAGGGGCCCCGAGCGTCGAACGCGGACCACAGCGGCTTCCGGGACGTGATTCACCCCCTCAGTATGCTGCGCCACGCACCGGACCGGAAGGAAGCCCCCATCACCAGGACCTCCCACGACCTGGTGGTCGACGACGCCGCACTGGCAGAACTGCGCACTCCCCGCGACGACCTGGTCGGCGAACGGACCGACGGCGACGACCGGTTCGTCCTCGACCACGGCCCGTTCGACCGCTACGAACGCACCCTGGCCGTTTCGTCAGAGCCCGACGGCCGGCACCGGGTAACCGAGTCCTTCGACTACCGGATGGCCATGCCTGTCTGGTCTGTGCTGTTCGCCGTTCCGATGCGGCTCGGCCTGCGCCACCGGCGAACCCCGTGGTGGGCACCCCCCGACCGGCTAGACGCACGGGCCGCCCGCGTCATGGCGCTGCTGGCCTGCATCCAGATCGTCGACGGCTACCTCGGCACGGTCATCAGCCAGACCATCACCTTCGCCGCCGACGAGTTCGACCGGGGCGACACCGCCCAGGGCGTGACGCTGGCCGTCATCCGTCTGGGGGTACTTGTCGCCCTCGGTGTGATGGTGCTCGCCGACCGGAAGGGCCGACGGCGCCTGCTGCTGGCCACCGCCACGGCGGCGGTGCTCTGCACGGCGCTGGGCGCCCTCTCCCCCGGGCTCTGGTTCCTCGGCGGGTCGCAGCTGTTCGCCCGTGGCCTCACGACCGGCATGGGCATCCTCATCGGCGTCTACGCAGCCGAGGAACTCCCCCGCGGGGCCCGCGCCTACGGGCTGAGCGTGCTGGCGCTGTCCGCCGCCCTCGGAGCCGGCATGGCCGTCTGGGTGCTGCCGGTCGCCGACCTGCACGAGGCCGGCTGGCGGATCGTCTATGTGGTGCCGCTGCTGTCGCTGTTCGGCCTGGCCGCCGTCGGCCGACGCCTGCCCGAGTCGCGCCGCTTCACGGCGAACCCGGTCGATGCGGCCCCTGTCGACGTCGAAGCGGCCGACCAGAGGGGCATCGAGGGCCGCCGCCTCCTGCTGCTGGCCGCCGTGGCGTTCCTGTTCCTGGTCTTCGCCGCCCCGGCCAGCCAGTTCCAGAACGACTTCCTCAAGGACCACCGGGGTTTCACGGCCTCGGGCATCACGCTCTACACGGTCCTCACTACAACGCCGGCAGGCATCGGCATCTTCATGGCCGGACGCCTGGCCGACACCCGGGGCCGGCGGGGCGTCGCCACCATCGGCATGATCGGCGGCACGGCGTTCCTGGTCGCCAGCTACTACGCCACCGGCGGCCTCATGTGGGGCGCCCACCTCGTCGGCGTCGTCGTCGGATCGTTGACCGTGGCCCTGGGCGTCTACGGTCCCGAACTGTTCTCGACCCGCCACCGGGCCCGCGCCAACGGCCTCATCGTCACCCTTGGCGTAACCGGGAGCGCCTCGGGCCTGTTGCTGGTGGGGTTCCTGAGCGACCACTTCGGCAACTACGGGCACGCCTTCGCCATTGCCGCCATCGGGCCGCTGCTGGCCGCCGGGCTGGTGCTCTGGCGCTTCCCGGAAACGGCGAGAGTCGAACTTGAGGACCTCAACCCCGGCGACGCCCGCCTGGACTGAAGCGCCCGCGCTGCTACAACCGGGCCAGCCATTCCTCTACAGCGTCGGCGATGTTTTCGTCAGCGCCTTTCAGGTCGTGGCGCTTTCCCTCGATCCACACGGTCGTGACCGGACCCGGGATGGACGGCAGATGCTCGGCGAACTCGTCGGGCGAGCCGAACTGGTCGCGGTCGCCCGACACGAACAGGCACGGCACGTCGATCGCCGGAAAGTGATCGACCCGCAACTTCTCGGGCTTGTCCGGCGGGTGCAGCGGATAGCAGATGAGCACGAGGCCGGCGGCGGGCATCCCTTCGGCTACGGCCATCGAACACATGCGCCCGCCCATCGAACGGCCGCCGAGCACCAGCCCGGCCGGGTCGACGCCGGCCCCGGCAGCGAACGCCGGCACATCCTCGGCCAATGCAGCCAGCAACTTGGGCGCACGGTCCGGGAACCTGCGGCCCTCCCGCCGGTATGCGAAGTCGTAGCGGCCGACCGGCAGCGGGGCCAGGCGCTCCTCGAGCAGCACCAGGCTGGAATGGCTCGAGTCCGAGCCGGCGCCGTGGGTCAGGAAAAGACCGGAGGCGGGCATGCGGCGAGGGTAGGCGCCGCACGGTCGTGCCGTGGCCCACGGAGGCCCTGCGAACTCCGGATGGATAGCCTGCCGCCATGGCCGACTCCGACCGGCACGACGAACTGGTCGCCACCATGACCGGCGGCATGGCACCCGCGCCACCACCGTTCTCCGGCAGCGACCGCCTCCACCCCGACGGTCGCCCCAGGGGTGCCTTCCGGGACGAACTGCGCCACATCCCCGTTGCCCGCAACGTCTTCACGGTGCTCGGCGCCCTCGCCACCCCCGTGCTGATCGTTTGGGCCGCCGTCACGCTCGCCCACCCCGTCGCCTGGGTGGCCGCCTTCCCGGCCATGGCGCTGGCCCAGAACCGGCTGTTCATCCTCCACCATGAGGCCGCCCACCGGGTTCTGTTCCCGAACCGCCGCATCAACGACGCCGTCGGCATAACGATGATCGGCTGGCTGACGTTCGGCACCGGCAGCCACGGCTACCGGCTGGGCCACATCAACCACCACCGCGACGAGTTCGGCCCCAGGGAACCCGACTTCCTCCTGTACAGCCTCTACCCGATCACCCGGTCGTCGATGCGCCGCAAGATCACCCGCGACGCCACCGGAGTTTCAGCCTTCCGGATCGTTCGCCCACGGTTCCAGCGCCTCGGCGAGATCCGCCACCGGCGCCTCACCTACCGCTTCCTGCTCGGCCAGGCGCTCATCGCCGCCGCCTTCGCCCTGGCCGGCCACCCATGGCTCTACCTGCTGCTGTGGGTGCTGCCGTGGGCGTTCGTGTACCAGGTGCTCAACCGGCTCCGGGCCATCGCCGAGCACGGCGGCATGACCCGCTCCGACGACCGGCGCCGCACCAGCCGCCATGTGCGCCAGTCCCTGCTCTACCGGCTGCTGATCGTGCCCTGCAACGTCGGCTACCACCTGGCCCACCACGTCGACATGACCGTGCCGATGTGGAACCTGCGCCGCCTGCACGCCGCCCTCGTCGATGACGGCTACGTAGGCGACCTCGAGTGGCCGAGCTACCGGACCCTCTGGAAGGCCCAGCGCTCCCGCCCGGTGGAACCCGCCGCCGCCTGAGTAGCCGCCGGGCTCAGATGTCGACGACCTCGACCACGTCGAGGTTGCGGAAGGCGACCCCACCGCTCGACTCTTCGATCTTGGCCGCCTCGTCCCGGGTGGTCTCGTGCCCGCTGTTGGCCATCGCCTCCTCGTAGGAGTCGAACTCGACGATCTGCACGATGAGTCCCGGGTCGTCCCGGTCCACGCAGACGGTGGCCCGCCGGGCGGTCGTCTCGTCGCCCATGAGGTCTCTGAATCGGTGGACGTCGGCCACCGCATCGTCGGCTGTCGAGCGGAACTCCATCAACTGGTAGAAGCGCATCGCCAGTCCCCCTGCTCGTGCTTGGAGACGCCAAATTCCCACGGGGCGTGCCGGGGGCACAACCCGGCCTACGCTCGTCTGATGGAAGAGGAACTGGTCAAGATGGTCCTGGCGGTGGCGCTGGGCGGCGTCATCGGCTTCGAACGGGAACTGCGCGAAAAGGCGGCGGGCATCCGCACGATCATCCTCATCACGCTCGCCTCCACGCTGTTCACGCTCACCTCGATCCAGATCGCCGGCGACGCCGACCCGGGGCGGGTGGCCGCCCAGATCGTCACCGGCGTGGGCTTCCTCGGCGGTGGAGTGATCCTCAAGGAGCGGGGCAGCATCGTCGGCATCACCACCGCCGCCACGATCTGGATGGCGGCCGCCGTCGGGGTCGCCGTCGGAATCGGCGAGTACGCCGTCGCCACGGCTTCGACCGCCGTCGCATTCTCGGTGCTTCTGGCGCTACCGCTGCTCGAGCGGCGCGTCGCCACATTGTCCTCGCAGCGCTACCAGATCACCTGCTCGGGCGAGGGCAGCCACCGCGACGAAGTGAGCACGCTGTTCACCGACTCCGGCCTGAGGGTCCGCCGCATAGTCCAGACCAAGTCCGACCGACGGTCCCGCATCGAGGTCGACGCCAGCGGACGACCCACTGCGCATCAGGCCGTGCGGATGGTCCTGTTCAAGACCGACTTCATCAAGGACTTCCGCTGAGCAGCAGGAAGGCCACCTAGACGAGCCGCCTCAGCGCCTCGGTCAGGGTCGTGGCTGCTGCGGTCAGTTCGTCCTCCGGCGTGTCGCCGGCGGCCAGCAGGTCGACCAGGTCGGCCGAGCGCTCGCCGAGGGCGTCCCAGAGCTTCGGATCGATCCCGAAGGGCGGCCGGTGCCCGGTGAACACCGGGGCAAGTTCAACCAGCCTGGAAACCCCTGCATCGTCGCGGGGGTCCTTCCGGATCCGGTCGCAGGCCACGAAGACATCGGTCATCATGCGGTTTCCGTCCAGGCCGTCCAGTTCAGGCCGGTCATCGGAACCTGACTCGAAGGCGTCAATGGCGGTCTCGACGGCATCCTCGTCGCTGGCCAGCACGACCAGGTCGCCGACCTCGTCGAACTCGTGGGCGATTCCGAGCCGGGCCAGCAGTGCGGAGAAGGCTGTCTGTTCGGCGTCGGCCCAGTCGGTCATCTCGTAGGCCAGCTTCTCGGCATCGGGATCCAGGGCCGGCCCGCCGGTCGACTCGGCGACGGTGAGCAGCTCGTCGACCGCGACCTCGTCCGCCGCCCGGACCACCAGGGTTGCACCCTGCCAGGCGTGTGCAATGCCGTCCTCGCTCAACAACTGGTCGAGGATGCGCCGGGCCTCGCCGGCCCACTCGTGCAACTCGTACGCCAACTGGTCCTCGTCGGATGCGCCGACGGCCCCGGCGTCGAGCGGTGCCTCGTCGACCAGCGCCACCCCGCACTCGAGACAGTCGGCGACGTTCGGGGCGTACTCGATTCCGCACTGGAAGCACCATGCCATGGGTGCCATCCTGACACCCCGGCGGCCGGCTCCCACCCCGATCGGTGCGATCTCCGGCAGGGTCGTGCCGACCTCCTGCTACGGGGGTAACGTCGTCGCCCGTGAGTGACCCCTCGTATCCCCAAGCACCCGACCGGAACCTGGCCCTCGACCTGGTCCGGGTCACCGAGTCCGCTGCTCTCGCCGCCTCCCGCTGGATGGGTCGTGGCGACAAGTTGGGGGCCGATAGTGCCGCCGTTGATGCCATGCGCCAGATGCTGCGGACGATCCCCATGGACGGCACGGTGATCATCGGCGAGGGCGAGAAGGATGAGGCGCCGATGCTCTTCAACGGTGAGCAGGTCGGCGACGGCACGCCACCGGGCGCCGACATCGCCGTCGATCCGATCGACGGCACCACGCTGACTGCCCTGGGCCGCGGCAACGCCCTGGCGGTGATCGCCGTGAGCGACCAGGGCACCATGTTCGATCCCGGGCCGTGCGTCTACATGGAGAAGATCGCCGTGGGCCCCGGTTGCGCCGATGCGATCGACTTCAACCTGTCGCCGACCGAGAACCTCCAGCGTGTGGCCGAGGCCAAGGGTGAGTCGGTGCGCGACGTCACGGCCGTGATCCTCGACCGGGACCGCCACAACGACCTCATCGCCGAGGTGCGCGACGCAGGTGCCCGCATCCGCCTCATCCCAGATGGCGACGTGGCCGGCGCCATCTCGGTTGCCTGGCCCGACTCAGGTGCCGACATCCTGTTCGGCATCGGCGGCACCCCCGAGGGCGTGATCGCCGCCGCCGCCCTCAAGTGCATGGGTGGCGTCCTCGCCGGTCGTCTGTGGCCCCGCAACGAATCCGAACGAACCGCCGCCCTCGACCTGGGCTACGACCTCGACGCCGTGCTCATGACAGACGATCTGGTGTCCGGCGACAACTGCTTCTTCGCCGCCACGGGCATCACCGACGGCGACCTCGTGAAGGGCGTCCACTACGCCAACGGTCAGGCCCACACCCAGTCGCTGGTCATGCGCTCGAAGTCCGGCACGGTCCGCTTCGTCGAGGCCCACCACAGCCTCGACAAGCTCCAGGACTTCTCCGCCGTCGACTACTGAACCTCAGCCTTCGTTCAGGCCGAAGCCGGGGCACCAGGTCGTGGACATGACGACCCAGCCGCGGCCGTCGGTGAGCTCCGATGCCTGGACCTGGACGACCTCACGGCCGCCGACCACCAGCATCCCGCCGGGTCCGGGCTCTGTCGAGACATCGCCACCGTGCACCTCCCGGAAGGAAGCCAGCGCCTTCACGTACGCCTCCTCCGGCGTGGGCTCGCCGATGGCGTCGTGCGCAAGGGTGGCGAACATCGAGTAGCGGCCTTCCATCGGACAGTCGAGGAGGCCGTCGATGAAGTAGGTGATCTCGAGTCCGTCGGGCTCCTCCATCGCGTCCGAACCGCAGGCAGGGAGGAGCAGCGCAAATGCGAACACCGCAAGCGTGATTCTGTCCACCACAACGAGAACAATACCGAGGGGGGGTGGCCTGCAGGGAAGGTGGAGTGGGTCAGCCCTCTACACCGGCCACCGTCAGGCGGACCTGGGCCCGGGACAGGTCGGCGGCGGCGTCTGCGTCGTCCCTGTCGGCCGAAAGCGCCGACTCGGCGGCCGACTTCGCCTCCTGCGCCCGCTCGACGTCGATGTCGGCTGCAGCCTCGGACACGTCCGAAAGAATGCTGATCTTCGTGCCGGCCACCTGGACGAATCCCCGGTGCACCGCGAACGTGTCGCGGTCGCCGTCGGGGCGGATGACATCGACCGCCCACACTGCCAGCACACCGATGAACGGCACATGGCCCGGCTGGAAGGCGATGTCGCCGCCGCCGACCGTGCGGGCGATGACCATCTCGGCCTCGCCCTGGTAGGTGATGGCCTCCGGTGAGACCAGCTCGATCTGGAAGGTCATGGCCCTGATCAGGCCTCGAGCTCGCGGGCCCTGCGCTGAGCGTCCTCGGCGCCGCCGACGTTGAGGAACGCCTGCTCAGGCAGGTCGTCGAGCTCACCGTCGACGAGTGCGGCGAACGAGTCGACGGTCTCCCCGACGGGCACGGTCACTCCGGGCAGGCCGGTGAAGACCTCGGCCACGTTCATCGGCTGCGACAGGAAGCGCTGTACCTTGCGGGCACGCGACACCGTGATCTTGTCCTCTTCCGACAGTTCGTCGAGGCCGAGGATGGCGATGATGTCCTGGAGTTCCTTGTAGCGCTGCAGGATCTCCTGCACCTGACGGGCCGTGTTGTAGTGCTTGTCTCCGACGACCTCGGGCGTGAGGATCGTCGAGGTCGACGCCAGCGGATCGACAGCCGGGTAGATGCCCAGGGCGGCGATGTCGCGGCTCAACTCGGTGGTGCCGTCGAAGTGCGTGAACGACGTGAACGGCGCCGGGTCCGTGTAGTCGTCGGCGGGCACGTACACAGCCTGCATCGACGTGATCGAGCGACCCCGTGTGGTGGTGATCCGCTCCTGGAGCTGGCCCATCTCGTCGGCCAATGTCGGCTGGTAGCCCACCGCCGACGGCATGCGGCCCAGCAGGGTCGACACCTCGGAGCCGGCCTGCACGAACCGGAAGATGTTGTCGATGAACAACAGCACGTCCTGGCCCTGCTCGTCGCGGAAGTACTCGGCCATGGTCAGAGCCGAAAGGGCGACACGCAGGCGCACGCCCGGCGGCTCGTCCATCTGGCCGAACACGAGGGCGGCCTTTTCGAGCACGCCCGACTCGTCCATCTCCAGCAGGAGGTCGGTGCCCTCACGGGTGCGCTCGCCGACGCCGGCGAACACCGACACGCCACCGTGGTTGGTGGCCACGCGGTTGATCATCTCGGTGATGAGCACCGTCTTGCCCACGCCGGCACCGCCGAACA
>JACKQG010000174.1_pt1 | contig 93308 bp, 88 predicted proteins | sample 8237621 | NCBI WGS metagenome assembly JACKQG01 (sample SAMN15677084, study PRJNA649215) | marine metagenome | biome: marine; feature: Black Sea; material: saline water; isolation source: suspended particulate matter (SPM) from the Black Sea western gyre | collected 2013-06-09/2013-06-10 | depth...
AAAGCAATAATTCACAACCTTTTTTTAAAAATTATCAGACTCTTGGGACAAACCCTCTTAAAATATAACTTAGATTCATCCAAGATTCCCATTCAAAGTTTAAATTATTTTTTTTGATTAAATATGTGAGTTTGTTTATTCTTTCTCTGTCAAAAAGAAATCCTTCACAACTAAAGTTTATGTTTCGGATAGCATATTTTGTTAAAAGTATATTTATTTCTTCAATTATTTTTTTTGCTGATTTTCCCCTTAACTTACCTATTGTAGGGATGAAGCAGAATTCGCAGTTATACGGACATCCTCGAGTTACATTTAGAAATATGTCACATTTTGCGTACTTATGAATATTTATTAAATGCCAAGATGGTGTAGGTAAGATATTCATGTCAATAATGTTCCTTGGTTTGGTTTTTATAATATTCTCTCCATCTTTGAAGACAATCCCTTTTACCTTTTTCAAATTGTTTTTTTCTATATTTGTAGCTAACTCTAGAAAGGTTAACTCTCCTTCTCCAACAACAACTACATCCACATATTCATTAATTATAATTGTCTCAGGAACTGAGCTTGGGAATGGTCCTCCCCAAACAATTTTGGTTAAAGGATTGATTTTTTTTATTTTTTTACTAATAAATTTGGCGAAAAGAATTTGTAATCCAATAATAACTGAAAATCCCACAAAGGCAGGTCTTTCTTTTTTTACATAAGTAATTATTTTCCTAGTGTAATCTTTTTCAGTGTTCATATCAATAATTTTTACTTTGAACCTTTTGTTTTCAAGAATAGATGCTAAATACATTAATGAAAGTGGAGGTAAATTTTCTTGCAATAGCAATGGTTGTATAAGGAGAATTTTTTTCATTTGTTATTTATCTTTTATTGTTATATCTAATATTTATACAAAGTTAACATGCTCAGGGTCTTTTTTCATCAGATAATTTAGAAGCTTATTTGTCTCATCGAACCAACATGGTGGACATTCTTTTAAGTCATGGTTTGTTAAGTGTTCTTTTCTTTTCTCTCCAAACCAAGCTTCCTTAAAATTTTGGTTGTTTATGTTTCCTATATTAAATTTTGTTATGTTCTTTGTCCAGCAGCAAAGGTATAAGTTCCCATTTGCTGCTATTGAGCCAACAAAGTGTTGATAGTAACATTTTGGATAATTCTTGTTATTCTTCAATGCCTCTCTTCTGTCCTTCAAGCCAAATACTCTGAAGCTTTCTGTTTTTAACTTTGCTGCTTTTTCTAATAGTTTAAAGTATTCTTCGTAATATAGTTCCATTATATCATTTCCTTTTAATGTTTGTACGATTGAGTATCTTATATTGTTAACTGCTAGATTCTTTGCCATCAAAGCAAAGCTGTATGCTTCCTGAAAATTTTCTGGTTTTGTTAGGAATGAAAGTCCAATGATTGTTTTTGAACATGTTTCTTTGATTTTCTTTATAGTTTCTTTGGGGATATTATTATTTGTAACCTGAACTTTTTTGTAAGTTTCATCGCTAGCTGCATCGACACTAAATCTTATCCAGCTAGCATTTTTTAAGAGTGGAATATGTTTATCTTTAATAGCTGTGCCATTTGTTATTATGCCATACTCTAAGCCGAGATCATCAATTTTTTTTATAGTTTCAATGATTCCTGGATGCAAGAATGGTTCTCCACCGCCTTGAAGAAGAACTGCTTTAACTCCTGCTTCTTTCAGCTCCTCTAGCAATTTCAATAGTCTTTCTGTTTTTATGAATTGAGTTTTTTCAAAATCAACTCCAACATTTACTTTATTGGATCTGTGAACACAGTAAGAACAATTATGATTGCAGACATTCGTTACATCAATCTGAACTTGAGCAGGAATTTGTAATTTGTTCTGCTTAAGAAGTTTTATCTTGTCAGAGTGATGCAATACTTTGAAAGGAGAGTATATATCCATGAAATAGTAAGAATCTGTTTCTATTAAATAGTTTTTTGTTTTAATTCTAGTATTTTTGGATTGCCTTCTCTTAGTATAAAATAATTGTCTAATATCTTATTTATTTTTTTATTTTTGTTGAAGTTGATGAATTTTTCTTCTCTTTCTTCAAAAATTAGTATGTATTTCACTTTTTCATTTGATGTTTTTCTTATGAATAAATATTCTTGAAAGTCAAAAACACTTATTCCAGGAGGTTCTCTTTTGGTTAACCAATATATTTCGGGAGACCATCCAAAAGCAATAAATGTCTCGTTTTCATTTAGATTATGTTTTAGAAAGTTTATGGTCTCCTTTTGCTCTTGCTTTGAGTCAAAGCCACTGTATGGAATGTTTATATTTCCTTTATTAATTGGAAAATCCTTCCACTGAATACTTTGTGAAATTATACTAATTGCTAGTATTATTATAATAATTGCATAGAATTTTTTATTTTTAATATTCTTACTTAGAATAGAACCTGCCATAATACTAGCTGGTGGTACTACCATTAAGAAATAATGACCAAAAGATGGAGGAATTAGAGTTGTTATAAAGAATGAAATAAACCACAAAAAAATTAGTGTATCTTTTTTTAAAACTTTTTTTTCCTTAAATTTTTTTATTGTATTTGTAATCCATATAGTGACTAATGTCCACATTATAAATCCTTGACTAATTATGAAGAACCAATAATCTAATTCAACATATCTATAAAAACCTCCTTTATTGTAGCGAAGGATTAGAAAATCAAATAAAAAAAATCTCAAATAATGAAAAATATTCTGGGCTAAATAGAATGCTATAATAATAAATCCCAATATTATTGTCGGAGATAAAAATAGTAACACATTTTTTGTTCTATTTTTCTTTTCTTTTAATAGTAGATATAATGAAGGTATTATCCAAACCATCGCAGATTGTTTTATAGTTATCGCTATGAAGAATGAGATTCCTGATATTATCAAAAACCAGTTGTTTTTTGTTTCCAAATATTTTATTATGAAATAGAACGAGAAAATAATGAAATACACTAAGAATGATTCAGCCATAGCTAACTGTCCTTCATAGAATGGAATATTCATAAAGAAGATATAAGCTATTAGTGACCATAAAGCGGTTTTTTTATTGTATAATTTTTTTGTAGTCTGGAAGAGAATAAGTATTGATAGCAAGAATAAGATATTATTGACAATTCTTGCAGAGTATATATTGTTTCCTAGAAGTTTTGTTGAAGCCAAGTATATTACGAATATGCCTGGTGGTTTACTTTCTGCAATGTCTTTATATAATAATTCGTCATTTGACATCCTCCAAGCAACTTGGCCAAAAGTTCCTTCATCTCTCTCTATAATTGTATCAATCCAAGCAAATCTTAATATTAAAGCCAGTATTATTAAAAGTATCAAGTATTTGTAGTTTCTAAGCTTAATAAAGAATTTTTTATCTGTCATTTAAGTTTTTTATGTTAGAATGGTATTTAAATATTACTTAATGATATTCTTTCTGTATTAATATGTTGCGTGTACGTCTTCTCCGGTTTCGCAAGTTGCTTGTTCTTTTTTCAAGGCACTATATGGGTTTTCTTGGAATTCATCATTTAATTCCTTTAAGCCAGGAACTTTATCAACATTAGGATTGGACATCCATATTCCAAGAGCTCTATCTAGCATCTCTTCTGTTATCCATTCGCATATACTGTAGTTTTTTAAATCATCTGCGATGTATTTTATGCAGTTTATCATGAGTTCCTGCTCACATCTGTCTATTGTTTTTTCTGGAAAAACCTCTCTGTTTTTATAGAACAAGGAGCAGAGTTCAGGGGTTTCAGCAATCCTACTCTCCAATTGCTGGCAGTATAATAGGACTTCTTCTTCGATTAATACTTCTCCTATTCCTAAGTCAGTTACTTCTTCGTCTATCTCTTCTTTGGTTATTTCTTCATCTATCTCTTCTTCTACAGCCTTGTTAATTAGAATTGTTCCGATTATTATTATTAATCCTATTACGAAAACAATTGTTAATGTTTTTAGACTTACTTCTTCAGCTTCTTCTCTTTTTTTAGGCATGTGTGTTTTATAGGTTTTATTCTTTTTTAAATATTGCTTTTTTTATTCTTAGTACTAAGAAGCTCAATGCTTCGAAGAATAAAGTTATCCTCTGTTTCATATTTCTTGCTAGTAATATTCTGAGCAACCATCTTTTTAAAGTTATTAAAAATAAACTCTTTTTTGTAAACAACTCTTTTTCTGTTAGACTAAGAATAAACAATTGGTATTTACTAGAATTATTCATTATTTTTTTTAAGACATTATTTGGAATCTTTGCATTTAATAATTTTTTACTTAAACTTAACGCTTTGTATACGAAAGAAGAACAGTTCCATTTCTTGGATTTTATTATTATATTATTCCAGTTTAATTCTTCTTTTTCGATTATTTTTTTTATATCCAAGAGATTTCGAATTCCTAAAAGAAAGAAATTATCATAAGATGTTTGTGTGCATAGGTATATTAGAGAATCTTCTATTTTAGGAATGTATATTTTCATATCAAACAGGTCTGTCTTCTTCTTGCTGATTTCGTTTATTGGAATTTCAAAGGGACTATTTACCTGTTCCAGTTGGTGGTGAATCTCTATTATTACTTTCATTCCTCCGACTCTTTTTGTCAGTGGTTTGTAATGGTGAAAGTGTTTCTTATAGAATTTTTCAGAATAATCGTTTTTTTCTTTATATCCTAGTGTTTTTATTTTTTTTGTTATATTTCTTTCATCTTTCAGGCACAACAGGTCAATATCTGTCAGAAACCTTTCCCCAAAGTCTTGTTTTGTAACAGCTATTATTGAGAATCCCTTTATAAGAACAGCGTCTTTTTTGTAGTGTTCTAATTTAGTTAGCATTTTCTTTAACTCGTTCAATAAAACCAAGTTTCTTTTTGTATTATGAAGATAGAATTTTTTTAGTTCCTCATTGATTTCATTGGGAATATCAATATTAAATAATTGTATTTTTTTGTATAAAACTCCAGAAAGTGCGTTTCTGTTAGAAATTTTTAGGAATCTCTGCCAGTCTACTTTTTTCGTTGAGAATTTTTTACCATTAAGAGTTTTAATTATTATCTCTTCTTCTTTCATTTGAAAGCAATCATTAAATATGTTAACAAACCCTTTGCCAAGTACTTTGCTTTTCTTGGATTTAAAAGTAGCCCTAGATAGTAAAGTAATATTCTGGGTTGAAGATAGAATCCCAACTGTATCCTCTTAAACTCCTTTTTGAGTTTTTTCTCAGTTAAATCTTTTGGAATAAAATTTACTTGAAATGTTTTATTAGTGTAACTTTTGATTTTACCAAATTTTTCCGCTTCTTTCTCTAGTTTTACACTCCTCATAGGAGTGAAGAAATCCAATAAAATATCATCCGGCTTTGTTTTCTTTATGAGAGTCTTTGTTTCGTTTATTGTTTCAGTTGTTTCTCCAGGACTTCCAATAATAAAGAAAGCGCGAACTCTAATACCTGACTTCTTGATTTCTTTTACTTGGCGTATTATTTGCTGTCTGGTTATTTTTTTATTTAAAATTTCTAGTATCTTATCTGATCCACTTTCTATACCAAAAGATATTTGCCAACAACCGACTTTTTTCATTAGTCTGGCTAGTTTGTAGTCTAATGTGTCTATCCTTGTTTGACAGCTCCAACTCATGTTTACTTTTTTTCTTATGAGTTCTTCACAGAATTTTTCTGTCCTTTTTCTTGGAATTGTAAAAACATCATCATAGAAACAGATGTCTTTTACTTTGTACTTTGTTTTTAAGAAATTCATTAATGGAACCATGTATTTTGGAGAATTATAGCTTAATTCATTCCCAAAAACTGATTGATGGCAGAATGAGCAATTCCACAAACATCCCCTAGCAGTCAGCAGATTTATTGAAGGAGCATCCTTAAACATGCTCGGTGTTGGTTCATACAGGTCCGGGAATCCTTCTAAAAGATCAAATGATGGAAAAGGAACTGTATCTAAATTCTTGATTCTTGTGTTTTCCTGTTTTGTTTTTATTAGTTTATTGTTTTCTCTGAATATGATTCCTCCTATTTTTGAAAGTTCTTTGTTGTTTATTATTTCTAGAATATGTTTATCTGATTCTCCTAGCACAGCAATGTCAAAGAATTCACAATCTTTCATAGTACTTTCTGGTACAGCAGAAACATGCGGCCCGCCAACAATTATTTTTATCTTTGGGTTAAAATGTCTAATCCTCTCTGCCAGTATTTCTGAGTTTTGAAGAAAATCACTTATAATGCTGATTGCAACAAAGTCAGAATTTAATTCTTTGATCCTTTTAATTGTTTCATCAATGGTTAAGTATAGATTTTGTGCGTCAATTATGCTTGTTTCAATACCTGCTTTTCTTGTTGAAGAAGCAAGTTGGCAGATTCCGAGAGGAACTCTTTTGAACTCTTCGATAAAGTCATTTTTTCTTTTGTTTCTTGGCGGATTAATAAAAACTATTTTTACCATTCTTTTTCATATGAATTCCAAATGCATCTTATTATCAAGTATTAAATCTTTAGCATAATTGTTGTATTGATGAAAAGGACAATCATATATGTTGCAAAGCTTTAGATCAGGCATCTTAATTATTTTTTTATGTTTCTTACTGTTCCATATATCATCAAAGCTTTGTGTGTATATATTTCCAATAGACGGGGTTTTTATATGGTTGAAAAAGACGCATAAGTGAACATCTCCGTTAGAATTTATAAGTGTGTGTAGAGGATTTGTGAAGCATTGATTTCTTATATGCGTTTTCTCCAGAGAACTGTAAACTTTGAAGTCTTTATTTGATAGCTTCTTCGATTTTGCTAATAGTTTTTTTGCGATAGATAATTCTTCTTTATTTATTTCATTCTCATTATTCCTCAAACACTTGAATTGTATGTAATCAACATTAAGTTGTTTTGCTTTTTTGCTCATTTCTAATATATTCTTATAATTGATTTTTGAAACCAGAACTTTCAGACCAATTATTGTTTTTAAATTATAATTATTTTTTATTTTCACTAATAATTCTATGTTTTTTAGTAGCTTTTCATAATCGTTTTTTTGATGTATTTTTTCATATTCTTCATTATTAGATGCATCAAAAGCTATCCTGATGAAGAAGCAGTTCTCCAAAATGTTTTTGGCGTTTTTTTCGTTGAATAATATTGCGTTTGTGAAAAGTCCAACTTTAAGTCCTGATTTACTTGCATGTCTAATAACTTCTTCTATCTTAGGATGCATTAATGGCTCTCCCCCACCAGATATTTCTACTCCTTCAACTCCTTTGTCCTTCACTTGATTAAGCAAGGACTTGAAAATCTCCAAATTAAGAAAAGGTTTTTCTTCTTTATGCAAATCCAAAGAATGGCAACCAACGCATGTATGGTTACATCTCTCTGATATAAAGAAGTGTACAGTTCTTGGATAAGGAAATTCTCCTCTGATTATCTCTTTTATTTCCTTATAATGAGTTAATACTTTTTCTTTTACAAAAGGTGTTTCTTCCATTTTATGAATAAAATTATTGTCCCTATAAAAGCAATGATTGAGTGCTTTATAATTCTTACTTTTGATTCTTTGCGATGCTTAAACTTTACAGGAAATTCCTTAATCTTATAACCTTTATCTCTAATCTTCAGATATATTTCTAACAAACTCTCAAAGCCAGTTCTTTGAAGGTCAAGATTTTTTATTGCTTTTCGTTTGAAAATAGCAAATCCACTTTCAATATCTTTTATTTTTAATCCAAACAAAATCCTGTATAAAAAATAATACATTCTACTTATAATCTTTCTATGAAAAGGATAATCTGCTTTTGTTCCGACAAACCTTGAACCTATTATTACATCCAAGTTTGTATTTGAAAAAGCTTTGTAAAACTTATTTATATGAGATGGAGAAACAGCCATATCAGCATCTAAAATGACAACATAGTCTCCCTTTGCTTCATCAAACATTCGTTTATATGCTTCGCCCACACCTCTGTTTGGAAAGTAGGTTACTACTTTTACACTTTTATCTTTCTTTTGTATACTTTTGAGTTTTTCAAGTGTTGAATCTGTACTGCCATCATCAAACAATATTATTTCATATGGCTGTTTTATTTTTCTAAATTCTTTTTTTATCACAACATAACTTTTTTCAATTATTCTTTCCTCATTATAGCAAGGTATGCAAACAGATATCATAATTTTTCCTCACTAAGATTATGAACTAAAAAAATTCTGAATTTTTTTGATATCATCTTATTTTTTTTGTCGTTATTGATATTTTCCAAATTGAATGGTCTTTTTTTACTTTAAAATCAATCCATCCAAGGAATCTTGCTATTGTTTCTAATATGATAGCAATTAATAGGTGTAGTATCTTGCTGATATTTCTGAATGAGTATTTAATCACTGTTTTTAACAGCAAAGTTTTGTTCATTGTTGAAGCAGAATGATTTGTTCTTTTTCTTAGCTCTAGATGCCCTGCGTATATTCTTCTTCTTTGTCTTATAAAGTCCTTTATTGTTTCTGGTCCTTTGTTGTATACTATCGCTTTTGGTTCATATATTAGTTTTAATCCTTTCTTCTTAATTATCGAAGCTATTTCTTCTTCATCAACAGCTGTTCTTGGTATTTTGTTTATGATGTTTCTAAAAGCTATTAATTCTCCGAATTTAGGATTCTCTTTTGATATTAGATGATGCAATTTCCATTGTAGTTGAACTATGAAATTCATTAATTTTTTGTTGCTTTTGATTGGTATAAACCTCCCAGTTCCTATTCCAACTTTTGGACTGCTAAGTCTTGAACAGAGATTTTCTATACTATTTATTTCAGGTATAGTGTCTGCGCTTTCTAAAACAAGAATTTTGCTTTTTGCTTTTTTTAAGAAAAGATTTATTGCTTCACTTTTTCCTTTTCTTTCTTTTTCAACTATCAGTTTTATCTTTTTGTTTTTCTTAGAGAAATTGTTTACTATTTCGTTTGTTTTATCTGTGCTTCCAGAAGAAACAACGATGATTTCTTTTATATTTGCTTTCTTTGTTTTTTGGTTTAGAATTGCGTTTAGAAGATTACCAATATTACTCTCTTCATTATAGGCCATTACCCCCACAGATATGTTCATTTTCCAAACAATTATAAATCCTAATTTATTAATAAATATTGTGTTAGAGGATTATTCTTTTCAAGTTGTTAATTTGCGTAACTGAATATAGTTTTTAGCAATTTTTATAAATGTGTGCCAATATTTACTTATAGTGGTGGGGCTCTAATATCAAAAAAATAAAATGACTGTTGAATTGAATTTATCGGTAAAAGAAGCAAAGCAAATATATCAACTACTAAAGGCATTTGATGAAGGCTTAATTGTGAACCCTTCTGAAGCATGGGAGTTAGACTATTATGATGAAAAAATTGCTGATAGGAAAGGGTTAAAGCCAGTCTTAAAAAAGATAGAGAAGTCGCTTCCAAAAGAAGAGACTAAAAAAACAAAGAAAACTGTTTTGAGAAGAAGGTATGACACATTCAATAATGAAATTAATGAATCGGTTTATAGGAAGATTGAAAGTGCCTTTAGTAATAAGAAAACAGTTGAGGTTGGTTATTTTAATATGTCTTCTACTGAGACTATAAAGCGAAAAATCGATGTTCACCATAAAACAAGAAAATATGTTATTGGCTACTGTCATTTAAGAAATGCTGTGAGAAAATTCAGGACAAGCAGAATTGTCTCTGCAAAAATAACAGATAAAAAATACGCCATTCCAGATAATTTTGATAAAAACAGGTAAAATGGACAAAAAAGAAGGACTTGAGAATAATGAAGATGAACTCTGGAAAGATGGAGCTTTCATGGAGACGTTAGGGCCTCAAGATGTTAAAGAGAAAATGAAAACATTCCACAAAAAGCACAATGAAGATATGGATTACAATTGTAAAAAATGCAATAAAAAAATCTCGGCCCATAACAAAGATTGGCATGCTGGAATGTGTGATGAGTGCTTTAATAAGACTTATTTCAGTGAAGAATAAAAGATGATGTAGAAGTACACGCTATATGTATATTGATGTATGATCCAAAACCAGAAAAAGTTTCTGAAATAAATATCAGAAATTCTTTTAATCAACAAAAACAAACAAGTTAAATGATTTGACTAGAAATATGTCTTTTTAAAACTTTCTTTGAAATATTTTACTTTATCTTCTCTTAGTTTATCTGTGAATAGATCTAACTCTTCGATGAATTCTTCTGTTTTGGTTATCATATCTTCAACATCGTTCTTTGTTATTTTGAATTCTGTGTAGTATTGTTTATCTACTCGTTCTTGTTTTGCAAAAGAAATTTCTTTATTTTCTATTCCGAATAATTCTTTGAGTAATATTATTGTTGCAGCATGATTCTCACATTTTATTCCAATCAAGCGGAATAATGCGATAACTTTGTGAAACATTGCATAATATGCCATTGAAGTTGACTCTTCTAGCAGACTCTGTGCCAGTAATATTCTTGCTGCTTTAAATGAATTATTTGATTTTTGGGCATATGATTTTGAAACTTCTTTGCTTGCTTCAACTAATTTGATTTTTTCCTCTGTTACTAGTTTTTGAATAAAGTTTATTTGTCTCACTTTATTAATTGATAAAACCTTTCAAGATTTTGAATGATGACGTGATTCTTTATTATCTCTTTTGTAAGTAAGTTTTCTTTATCTAGTTCGCCTATTTTTACACTCAGTTTTTCCGATATCAATCTAGTTTTTTCTCTTAATTTTTTATCTGTTGTTTCAAGGTAAATATCTATGTCGCTGTTTTTTGTTGTGGTTCCTTTTGCTTGACTTCCAAAAAGAGCTATTAGTTCTCCTTTTGTTTTATTCTGTAATTCTTTTATTATTCTTCTAAGCTTTGGTTGTTGGATTATTTTAAGGAGTTTGTAATGTTCTGTAATGAAAAGATATATTTTTGCTTCTGGTGTTTCTTTAAGAAAGTATGTTTTGTTCTTTCCTTGTTGTTTAAAATCAACAATGTTTTCTTCTTCTAATTGTTTCATAATTCTCATGACTGTTGATGGGATGAGTCCTAAGTCTTCTCCTATTTGCCTAATATGTGAGGGTTCTTTTCTAAGGAGTTCGATAATCTCAAAATCGTTTCTTTTTCGCAACATATGTTGCATAATTGCAACAATGCTATTTAAATCTTTCGTTTTTTATTGTAATTGTAAAAAAGAAATATTCAAATAATTTGTATACTACGCTATGTAAATAACATAATAATTTGCTTAAAATGTATGAAACATATGATAGTTATGGATAGAAATATATAACTTTTTTAGAAAAGCTTTAATAATTCTTTATTATTATTTTATTTTATGTCTCTTTTTAACAAACCTCTTTTCAAGCTTTTCTTGACTTTTTGGATTATTTATGCTTCTTTTGCTAATCTTAGTGGTTGGAATGAAAACTCTCGTTTAGATCTAACAAGGGCCATTGTTGATGAGGGAACTTTTAAGATTGATACTTATGCTAATAATACTGGTGACCGTGCTTATTATAATGGTCATTATTATTCTGACAAGTTTCCAGGGGCTTCTTTCTTAGCTGTTCCTCCTTATTTTGTTTTTAAACATGTTTTTGGAACTCCAAGCATAAATGATAATTTTTATGAGACAAATCCTGATCCTTTATATAACGGCATGGTTTTTTTTGTGATAATCTTTACTTCTGCTTTGTTCTCAGCATTAACTGTTGTATTAGTATATAAAACAGCTGGTTTCTTTACAAACAAAAAGAGTCATAAATATATTGTAGCAATAGCTTATGGCTTAGGAACGATTGCTTTTTCTCAAGCGACATTATTCATGGGTCATGCGATAGCTACTTTCTTTTCATTTGCAGCTTTTTATTTTGTTTTTAAGATGAGGAAAGAGAAAAAAGATTATTTATTTTTTGCAGGCATTCTTGGAGGATTTGCTATTATAACAGAACCATTAACTTTCTTGATAATTCTTGGTTGTTTTATTTTAGTCTTATTAACTAAAAAATTAAAGAACGTTCTTAATTTTAGTATTGGTTGCTTTTTGATTCTTTTAATGTTGTTTGGTTATAACTATGCTGTTTTTGAAGATCCTTTAGCTTCATCATATAATTATGTTGATATTGATTTTTACAGTTTGAGTTATAAGGACTTATCAATATCAAGCTGTAGTTTTTCTTCTCCCGTTAATGAAAATATTTTTCAGAAAATGAAATATCGAATATTTAAAAATATTCCTTGTAGAAGTTCAACACTTCAATATTACAGTCCTGAATTAAATGCTATTGTGAAAGAGACTAATGATTTTAGTGAAGAAAGTTTTTTACTATTATATGAACAAAACTCAGCAGAAGGAACTTTTAATTATTCAATTAAGAGAAATACATATTTTAAAAATGGAATAGAACAAGTTATGTACTCAAAAATAGTTCTTATTGGGGATGTATTATTCTATAACAAGAATGTAACACAGTACACAGTTTTTGTAAATAAACAATTACTGCCAGTTAATTCTCGAGATTGGAAGAAATCAGCCGATTTTTACTTAGATTCGAATGGTATTCTTAAATACAATTATTTATTTGGAACTTATTCTTATACTAATTGCCCTTGGTTAAATGAGTATTATTATCCTTTTAATATTAGTAAACTTGAAACTTCAAAATGTGAGGAGAAGTTCTTCTATAGTTTTAATGGGAGTTTAATGCTTAAAAAAACTATTCGTGCTAATCTTACATATATTGGAAATGAAACATTGAATATTAATTCTGAGAATTTTAATGTATACAAATTCAAAAACGAATTTTTTCTAGAACCAGAATATGATTATACTGTCATCATTAGAAATGTTGTTAGATTACTATTTTATCCTTATAGAGGTTTGTTATTTTATAGCCCTATATTGTTTGTTTCAATCATAGGTTTGTGTTTCATGTATAGAAAATATAAGTTTGAAGCTATAATGATTTCTTTGCTTTTTTTCCTTCTTTTACTTTTTAACGCTCAACAAACACTTTGGTGGGGGGGAACATCTTTTGGGCCAAGACAACTTTTACCCATCATACCTTTTTTAATAATTCCGTTATTGTTCTCTCTTAAAAAAATTAATATAAAATTTATATTATTAATAATGATGATTTCTGTATTTGTTAATCTTGTTGGTTTGGAAGAGTTAGAACAAAAATATGTGGTTGTTAATGAGGGTATTAGTTTCGAACCAGAACTTTGGAATAAGTTGGACTCATGGCAGCCAATAGCTAATCCTTTGTTTGATCATTATGCACCGTTATTTGCAAATTATGGTCCAAGAAGTGAGTTGCTTGAAAAAATGTTTGGAGTTAAGTTTATACCTTTTCTTAATGTATTATTCTTATTATTAATAATTATCTTTATATTTAAAATAAACATCAGAAAAAGCAGAGTGAATAAAAATTAGCAATCTGAAATTAAAAACAAAAAAACTTGTGGAAGAAGACCTATCAAGGTTAGTTTCATTTATTAGCAAGCATTTTAAGAGTTCTACAATTATTCTTGCAGGCAGTTTTTATCATAATGAAGCAACAACGTATTCTAGTAATGGAGAGTTAAAATTTTTTAGTGATTATGACATATTCATTGCCTTTGATTACTACAATCCTTTTACATTCATGTTGAATACTTTAAAATTGAAAAAATTTAAAGTTGAGTTAAAGAAGTTACAGGAGGTTTTGAATAACAAAAAAGTTGATTTGAATTTTATTTGGAGACCATTAATAAAAATGGGCATCCAGAGAGGAGTCAATGAAGGAAAAGTTTTGTATGGAAATAGAGGTTATATAAGGAAACAAAGAGGAAAGAGATATTTCAGGAATTGCGACTTATTTTATCTATTAGAACAAAACTACACATTTCTATTGCTAAGTAATCCCTTAATAAAACAAAAAAGTATGGCTTGTTACTTTGTAATAAAAACTGTTTTACAATCATTAGAAATACTGTACTTGAGAACATTTAACGAAACCGAAACTTACAACAAGAAATATATTTTAGATAAAATAAGAAATTCAAACTTTATAGATAAAAGAGAAGAAATAACTTGCAAAAAATGTTTAAACAGAAAGATTGAATCAAAAAAAAACACTATTTTTTATGACACAAATTTATGGTTTGAAGCAAGAGACCTTTTAGACAAAGTTTTATTTAAGATATTTAAAACAGAAGAGAAAGAAAAGCTATTAAACAAAATATCTAAAAACATAACTTTTCATTTAAAAATCAAAAATGGGTTATTACTACTGAAATTCTTACTAAAAAACAGAATCAAAGTTAATTATTTTCAAATTCTTAACATACCTTTAATAAATTTCTTCAATAAGTTTAATCTTGTTCATTGTATAGAAAAAAATTTTGAAATAAACAAAAAACAGCTAACTGAAGTTGAGAACGGTATCTTCAAAATAAACAAAGAGAAAAATAAATTTAGTGATTCTGAAAAAAGGTTTTTCTGGTCTTTTGAGAAAATAACTACATATAAAAAAGAAAATCCTTTAGAGATTAAAACCGGAGAAAGAAAACATTTTTATTTCTAACAATTTTCTCTTTAATCAAATGAACGACCTTTACCAAAATGAAGAATTATTTAATAAATTCTGGACAAACAGAGAAAGGCTTTATCCTTCCAGCAATTTCGAAGAATGGAAAAAAGATGTTTTATTTGTAATTCTAGATGATATTATCAAAGAAAACAAAAAGAAAGAACTTAGATTCCTTGATGTTGGTTGTGGTTTAGGCAGTAATGTTTTGGATTACAGTAAAAAACTAGAGAAACCAAAAGTTTTCTTAATAGATTTATCCAAGAAAGTTATATCAATGATACACAAGGAACTAACAACCTCTCAAAATAAATATGTTAAGTCTAAGCAGGCAAGTGCTTTAAAAATTCCTTTTCAAGACAATTATTTCGATTTTGTTTTTAGCAATCAAGTAAATCATTATTTTAAAGGCGAAGATAGAAAAAAAGCATTCTCAGAATTATATAGGGTTTGTAAACCAAAAGGTCATGTTTTTATTTGTGTTGGGAACAAGTATTACATTCCCTGGCAATTAACTCATTTTTTTAAAGACAAAGTTTTAGATACTTGGATTCATGGGCATATGAGTTTTTACTCTTATTCTGAATTAAAAAAATTTATGACTGGTTTTAAACTAAAATATTTATTTGGTATTGGAAATGCATATAGAATCCCGAAAAGTTTTTTATTATTTTTGAATAAAATTTTTTATAGAAAATATAATCCTTTTTATTTTTACAAACCAGTTGTTCCATTTCCCAAGATTCTTGCTCAATATTTTTATCTTATAGGTAGAAAGGAAAAAAATTAAATTTAAAAAAGAAAAGTGCTTGAAGGTTAAATATGAATAACAATAACTCTTTTTTAATGTATGCGTTAAAAAGATCTAAAAACTATTTGTTAAATAATCTGAATTATTATTATAGTGGTATAAATTCATCAAAGCCAAATGTTTTTATTTTTGTTTTTACCAAAAAGTGCAACTTTCGTTGCACACACTGTGACATCTGGAAAGAAAAAAACTTTGGTGATGAGATAAGTCTAGATGATTGGAAAAAAGCAGCGACCAATATCTTCAATTGGGTAGGTCCTTTTATTGCTAGCATCACCGGAGGAGAAGCTTTTCTAAGAAAAGACTTGTTTGAATTTGCAGATTTTCTGAAAGATAAGTGCATTGAATTAAAATTAAACACTAATGGTTCATTAATCAATGAAAGGATTGCAAAAAGACTTTCTAAAAGTCCTTTCAAAACCTTCATATTCTCACTTTATAGTCTAAGTAACCATACTAATGATAAGCTTAGGGGTATAAAAGGATCATATAAAAAAACACTTAGAGCAATTAATTTAATGAATAAATATTGTGAGAAATATGGTTTTAAGAAGAAGATGTGTATAGCTGTGCTAATAACAAAGTATAACTTATTAGAACTATCTAAGATAGTTATATGGGCTAAAACCATGAATGTAAAGGTAATTTTGCAACCTCTTCTAAAAAATTTTGATACAGATTTTGAATCAGATTGGATTGATAGAAGTAAACTTTGGCCTAATGATAGAGAATTAATTCACCAAATTTTTAAGGAAATAATTCATATGAAAAAAAATGGTTTTCCAATCAGCAATGATATATCACAATTAGAAATGATGAAGAACTATTATTTAAGAAATAAAGAAGAAGTGCTCAAACATAAATGCAAAGTTGGAGTTGACAACATCACAATTTATCAAGATGGTAATATTAAGTTTTGTTCTTTAGCTAATAATATTGGGAACATAAAAAATAATTCGATAAGCAAGATATGGAAGTCTATAACTGCAAAAGAAGAAAGACAAACTTTATTTGATTGCAAAAAAGATTGCAGAGTTCATCCCTGCTATTATGACAAACCATTAAAAGCTAAGATTAATGGGTTTATTAGTGAATATAAAAACTAGATAAGATAAAAATTGGTTAACTACAATTTGAAATTTTCATTAAAAGAAACTCCTAAGATAAGAAAAGATGTAATCCTAAACCTAAATAAAATTGTTGTATATTTAGAAGAAAAAATTCCTAATTCCGCAATTGGATTGTGGGGAAGCTTCTCATATGGTGAGGGAAGAGTAAAAAAGGTAAATGGAACTCTAAAATATCAAGATGATATGGACATATTTATATATACAAATTCACTTGTTAAATACTTAAAATGGCATAATAAAATTAAAAATCTAGGCGAAAAATTAAATATTAATGCGGAAGTATGTGTCTGGGTTAAATGTATTCCATTAATTAGGTTAGGATTATCTTTCTGCGGCTTTCCAAAAATGTTGAATAAAAAAAAACTTGATATGTTCAAAGAAAAAAGATTTCCTCAAATTATAGAATCAACAAAATATTTATTAGAAAGCCATCAGTATATGTTCAGATTTATAACAACAAAAAATAGAGAGAATCTAATTAAAGCTTATATTAGATTGTATAGATCATTAGAAATTTATGATAGAAAAAACAAAGAAGTATTTTCATTAAAAAACAATCTAAAAAGCTTAGAGAAATACAGAAAAGAGCTAACTAAACAACAGAACGATATTCTAAAATCTGCAATAAAAATCAGACTTGGTATGAAAAGTAAAACTAAAATTGATTTTTCATCAATATTTAAAATGAAGTCATTGTTTGAGAAAATGTTTTATAAGTTAAATAATAAAAATGGGCTCTTTATTGTTAGATATCAACTAATAATTTGGAAGTATTTGTTTTTTAATAAAAAGCCAATAAAGATACTTATTAATTTTAATAAACAAAGATTAGCTGCGAGTAATTATTTATTAAACTCAATAACTGAGAAAAAGCGAATAAATGATGAGTACCTGAAAAAAGCAGAATATATAGTAACAAATATTTTATCTGAAAAGCCAAGAACTAATTCAAAAGAAAAAAGATTCAAGTGGGTTGCTGATAAGTTATGGGAAATCTACAAATGATTTAAAAATATTTAAATATAGACTTCAAATAGTTATTTTGATGATATCTCCAATTATTAACAATCTAATTTATTTGCTTCTCATTATTTTGTGTTTATGTATAATAATAGTAACAGTAATTATTTTTCTTAGCCGAAAAGCAATTGGAATTTCAAAGACTGATAAGAGATTCATGAAGATAGCTTACAAAGAAGCTGAGATGGCTCTAAAAGCTAAAAACGGCCCTGTTGGCGCTGTTTTGACTATTAATGATAAAATAATTGCTAAAGCTCATAATCAAGTTGAAACAAGTAAAAATTACTTTGCTCATGCAGAAATACTAACTATAAATAAAGCTCTTAGAAAACTAAACATAAAAAATTTTGGCGAAATAAAAAACAAAGCTATATTATATACTACTTATGATCCTTGTACATTTTGTGAAGGATTTATTATCTGGGCAAAAGTTTCAAGAATTATTGTGGGGAAAAATGAACCATTAGTGAACTCTATAAAAAAAGACATGTCTCATTTAACTTATAAAATAAGAAAAAAAGGCGGGTTATACATAGACATACAAACAAAATTATTCAAAAAATTCCTAATCGTCAATATTAAAAAATAAATACTAATTTGTGTGATAAGATTGAGAAATTATAATTTTAACTTTGCTTTAAATGAAACTAAAGAAATAAGAGAAAAAATTTGTTCTGATATTGATAAGATTGTTAGTTATTTAGAAGGTCTTATTTCTGGTTGTGCTGTTGGATTGTGGGGTAGTTTTTCTTTTGGTGAAGGACGTGTAAAAGAAGTTAACAATAAACTAGAGTATGTAGATGATCTGGATTTTGTTGTCTATACTAATTCAATTGTAAAGTTTTTCAAATGGAATAATAATAAAACGCTAAAGAATCTGAATGAAAAATTAAATATCAATGCAGAAATCTGTGTTTGGGTTAAATGTATTCCATTAATAAAGCTTAGATTGTTTTTTTGTGGGTTTCCAAGAATACTAAATAAAAAAGGGGTTAATATTTTCAAAGAAAAGAATATTCCAACAATACATGTTTATTCAACTTATTTACTAAAAAGCTATTATCGTCTCTTTAAATATGTATTAACAAACGAAAAACATTTTCTGAGGAAAGCATATATTGAAGTTTTCAGGTCTTTAGTGTTCAGTAAAAAAAGGGACAAAGATACTTTTTCATTGAAGCATAATTTAAATCAGTTAAACGAGTATAAGAAAATTCTAACTAAAGAGCAGTATAGAATAATTGAGTGTTCTATAGAAAGCCGATTGAGTTTAAAAACAAAAAGTGAAATAGGTTATGATTCTATATCTAAAATGAAACCCTTATATGACAAACTTTTTAATAAATATTATAGAACAACTAGCACATTCTCTATGAAGTATTACTTTAAACTTATTAAATTTCTTTTACAAGAAAAAAAGATTCCCAACATTTTCATTAATTTTAGCAAAAAGAGATTTTTAATTCATCATTATTTATTGCAAGCTTTAGAAAAAAATAAAAAGATAAATGAGTCCTATTTGAAAAAAGCAGAAGATACAATTAAAAAAATGTGTTATGAAACAAACCAATACAAATCTTTAGAAGAAAGATTTTCATGGTGTATAAAAAATTTAGAGTATATCTGGAGATAAAATGCTGCGAAAACAAGTGAAAGAAGGTACAAATTTTATAAGAAGGAGATTATCTCATCTAACACGTTTAAATATTGTAAAACCCAGTTATTTTACATTTGAACTCACTAATAAATGTAATTTTTTTTGTAAATATTGTGATCAATGGAAAATTAAACCTGATAAAGAACTTTCATTACTTGAATGGAAGTGTGTTTCTAAAAAAATATTTGACTGGATGGGGCCTTATAATGTTAAGCTAAGTGGAGGAGAACCTTTTTTGAAGAAAAATATTTTTGATCTTATAAGATACAACAATAATTTAGGGATTAAAACCATGATTAATTCGAATGGTTATTTAATAGATGATAAGTTGGCAGAAAAAATTGTTAAATCAAATGTTCATTTTATTAAAATTTCTTTGATTAGCTTTAACAAAGATGTGAACGAGGATTTAAGGGGAAGAAAAGATGTATTTGAAAAAAGCATGAATGCTGTTAAGAAATTAGTTTATTGGAAGCAGAAACTTAACTCAAATATAAACATATCTCTTGCGTTTTTAATGAATTCTCAGAATTTAGAAGAAGTTGAAGAAATGATTTTATGGGCGAAGAAAATAGGCGTTAGGATTTATTTACAAGTTTTAGTGCATAATTTCAAATCAGACGTACGAGAGAATTTGGAAAAAAGCGAGCTTTGGCCTAAAAATAAGAAACAAATAAAAGAAGTTTTCAGAAAAATTATTTTGCTTAAAAAAAATAATTATCCTATAGTTCAATCTATGCCTATATTAAAATTAATGAGAGAATATTTTTTAAGAAATGAGAAGATAATATTAAGAACACCTTGCAAAATTTCCTATTACAGCTTTATTGTTGATCCTGAAGGAAATGTGAGATTTTGTTTTGGAAGGCATAAAAATGGGTTAGTTGGTAACATAAAAGAAGATTCGCCTAAAGATATATGGTTCAGTAAACAATCTAATATTGAAAGAGAAAATATTCGTAATTGCAGGGAATTTTGCAGGGTTCATAAACCTGGAAGAGGTTTTTTAATCTGAAAATATGAAAATGGAAAAGTTAAAACCTTTTAGCTTTACTCTGAATGAGACTCCAACAATAAGAAGAAAAATTTGTTCTGACCTTGATAAAATAGCAGATTATATAGAGAAAACAGTTCCGAATTCTGTAGTCGGTTTATGGAGTGCCTTTTCATACGGAAAGGGAAGGGTAAAAGAGATAGATGGAAAATATCTTAAAAAAGCAGAAAAAATCTTAGAGGATTACTTTTGTGAAGAAAGAATGGGCATCTCTAAAAAAAGAGAGATTTGCACGAGTTGCTGATAAATTAGTGGAACTTTACAAATGAAACAAAAAACAAAAAGAATTGCAGATTACATAAAGAATCAAATAACATATTACACTACAACAAGTATGAACCAGCCACATCTTATAGAGCTAATACTCACATTTAGATGTAATCAAAAATGTCCGCATTGTGATTCCCAAAAAATAAAAGGAACAAAAGAGTTAACAATAAATCAATGGAAAGATATAGTGAAGAAGATAAATAGATGGCTTGGACCAAAGCCAATATGCTTAGCTGGCGGAGAACCTCTTTTAAAGAAAGGTGTTTACGATTTGGTAAGTTCTATATCAAAAAATAATAAGGTATATATTATGACAAATGGCCAACATGATGAGAAAACAGCAAAGAGATTGGTTGAGTCAAATATTTCGCAAATACTAATATCCTTTTATAGTTTAAATCCGAGAATTCATGATTCTATTAGAGGAACAAAGGAAGCTCATAAAAGAGCAAAGAATTTTATAGAGGAATTGCTTAAAGAGAAGAAAAAACAAAAAAAAGATATCAGGATAGACCTATCATTTCTGTTAACCTCTAAAAATTTCAGAGAGGCTCCTGCTTTTATAAAACATTTTTCAAAAAAGGAAATATACACTTCTTTAACCCCTTTGAGAAGGAACCCGTTAGATATTTTTAGTGAAGATTTCAAGTTTTATAATAAATACTGGTATAAAAAAAGTTCTTTATGGATAAATGATAAAGAAGAATTTGTTAAAATTATAAAAAAAATAATTTGTATGAAAAAGAAAGGTTATTTAATAAATAACTACATTAATACTTTAAAAAAGTTTGTTGATTACTTTGAAAATCCTTCACAATTAAATAAATTCAATTGCTATATGCCATTATTAAATTTTGTTATTGGACCAATGGGTGATGTTCGTCTTTGTTATTATTCTAGGAATATTGGAAATGTTATAAAAAAGGATCCTAAAGGTATATGGTATTCGGAAGAACGAATGAACGAGATAAAAAGATTGAAAAAATGCACGAATTATTGCAGAATACATAACAACTATAATTTCATAAACTTAGATGAGAAGATAAGATTTCTTTTTGAGTAAATATAAAAACATAAATTTTTGTTTTGATTCTCTGGCTTTATTAATTTTTTTACCTAGTTTTCTAAACTTCCATAAAATTATTAAATAAATTCAATATAGTTGTTTTTACATGAAGAAACTTCTTAAAATCCCTTATGTAAATTCTGATGATATACTTAATATAATCGATGATACTTTGAATAAGAAAAAACAAGCTTTAGTTTTTGTTAATTCAAAAAGGGGTGCTGAGTCTCAGGCTGAAAGAATCGCTATGAAAACAAAAGTTAATGATTCAAAGCTCACGAAGCTTTCAGAAGACATTTTGAAAGTGTTGTCTTCTCCAACCAAGCAGTGTCGTAGGTTATCTATCTGTGTGAAGAAAGGCTCTGCTTTTCACCATGCAGGTCTAACTTCAAAGCAGCGAGAATTGATTGAAGATAATTTTCGAACTGGTCTAATAAAAGTAATTTGTGCGACTCCAACTTTATGTCTTTCTGGTGATTCTATGATTTGGAACGAGGTGTCTGAAACTAAAGTTTCTAAATTTAAAACTTCTAATTCTCTTTTTGTGCTTTCAAAGAATAAGTTAATCAACATGAAATCTCAAAAAATAGAAAAAATAAAGAATTCTTCAAAACTTATTCAGATTTCTTCTGTGTCTGGGTATTCAATTAAAGTTACTCCAAATCACAAAATGTTTGTCAGGAGAGGTAGTAAAAAAGTACTTTTGGAGGTAAAGAACCTTAAAAAGACCGATAAAGTTGCAACTATCAGAAGGCTAAATATTTCTAGAACAAGAAATCCTTCAATAAATTTTTTTGTTAAAGACAATGATTTGCCAATAACAAACTATAAATTTAATCCTGATTTATCTTATCTAATTGGTGTTATGTTGGGCGATGGTTATTCTGGAGCTGAAACAAATAAAACTAAAATTATTTACAAAGGTTCTCCTTCTATAGTAGGAATTGACGAAGAAATATTTTCTGAAATACTAACTGTTTGTAACATATTAGAAATAAGTCAAAGAAAAACTAAGAATTCCCACGGAACCCCACAATTAGTTCTTGGAAAGAATAATTGGTTTAGAGAGTTTCTTGCTCGTTGCGGTGTTGAAAAAAGAGATAAAAAACATATTTCTAGTAAGCTAATGAATATGAATCTTGAGAATGCTGCTTCGTTATTAAGAGGTTTATTTGATACGGATGGCTATGTTGATAAAAGATTTGGACCTGGATTTGGAAATATTTCATATATTCTAATTAAGCAAATTCAAAAACTCCTCTTAAGATTTGGAATTGTTTCAACAATCAGAAAAAGAAAAGCAAGTTCTATGAATATTTATGGAAAAGAATACAAAACAGTTCCTTTTTTTGAATTAAATATTCATCAAAAAAGAAGCATACTTGACTTTTATAGGTTTGTAGGCTTTAATATTAAAAGAAAACAAACTATTCTCCTAAATTTAGTTTCAAAAATAGCGTCTAATGTTAACTATTTGAGTTGTAATAATTGTGATTACAAAATTTATAAAGATTTGTTTTCAGGTCGAACAAAAAAACAAAAAGATTGGGGTAAAATAAAACTTGAAGTCATTAAATTACTTGGTAAAAAAGGAGAATTAGGGTCTAGAGATTTGAAGAGGTTGTTGAAATATGAGCCAAAAAAGAAAGACTTGCGTTTAAATCATCATTATGAGTTTATTGAAAAAAGAAAAATTGGATCTTTAAGTAAAAATGAATGGTTTTGGAGTTTGAATAAAATTGGGATTTGGATGTTCAATAATATTATTAATAAGAATAAAAAATTTATAGAATTTTTCAAGTTACAAGAGTGTCCTTTATGTAATTCTGAATTAAATTGGATTATTAGGAAAGGCTGGAGAGATTCTGATTTTGATGGAGATATTTTTTGGGATAGAATTCGAGAAATAAAAGAAGTTGAGAGTGAACAAAATGTTTATGATGTTATTCTACCTAAAAAACCCAAGAATAATCATTTATTTGTAGCAGACGGATTCATAGTTCATAATTCTATGGGCGTTGATTTACCTGCATTCAGAGTTATAATTCGTGACTTGAAAAGATATGGCGGTCCTTGGGGTATGTATGATATTCCTGTCCTTGAGTATGAGCAGCAATCAGGCAGAGCCGGTCGCCCAGGGAAAGAGGATTACGGAGAAGCCATTTGCATTGCTAAGAATGATTCTCAGAAAGAGAAGATTTTTGATAAATATGTTAACGGCGAGCCAGAGGAAATTTATTCAAAGCTCGCAGTTGAGCCTGTTCTAAGGACTTATGTTCTCAGCCTTATTGCAACAGAGTTTGTTAATGACAAAAAAGCCCTATTTGATTTCTTTGATAAAACATTCTACGCACACCAATACGAGGACTTGGAAAAGCTTCATAAAATATTGGAGAAGATTATCGACTTGCTTGCAGAGTGGAAGTTCATAAAGATTCCTGAGAAAGAGGATTTTGTTTCTGGTGATGAGTTTGGAAAAGAGAAGTATGAAGCTACATTGCTTGGGAAAAGGGTTTCTGAGCTTTACCTGGATCCTTACACGGCATATTTCATAATTACTTGTTTGCGAAAAGCCACTTCTAAAACCATAAAAGCATTTTCATACCTACATACAGTTTCTAACTGCTTGGAGATAAGGCCTTTATTGAGAGTTAAAATGTCTGAGTATGAGGATATTCAAGGAAATATGCTTCAGTATGAGAGCTTTTTGTTGGATGAACAACCTTCTAGCTATGATGAGTCTTACGATGAATTCTTGAACTCTATAAAGACTGGTTTGTTCTTTCAAGATTGGATTGATGAAAAGGATGAAGAGTATTTGTTAGAGACTTATAGTATTAGACCTGGGGAGATTCATGCAAAATTAGAGATTGCAGATTGGTTGTGTTATGCAACTATAGAGCTGGCTAGGATGCTAAGATTCCAGCCATTAATGAAAGACATTACAAAAGTAAGAGTCAGGCTGAAGTATGGTGCTAAGGAGGAGTTGTTGCCGTTGTTGAAGTTGAAGAATATTGGACGAGTTAGAGCCAGGAAAATGTATAATAACAAGTTGAAATCTTTGACAGATGTAAAGAACGTTGATATAACGACTCTTGCTTTCTTGATAGGCAGGGCCACTGCTGTATCCGTTAAGAAACAGTTAGGCCAAGAGTATGATCCAAAGAAAATTGTCGTTAGAGAAAATAAGAGGAAAGGACAGATATCGTTGAAGGATTATGGTAAGAAAAAGTAATTAATCTGCTCTAAAGCACACTGTAACCCTGTACAAGTGTTTGCTCTTCTGTCTGTCTCGACCGAACAAACGCCTTGATGTCTTTAGTTCTCCTTTGAAACTCTTTGAAAGTTTCTTACCTATTGTTAGAGCTGCTTTATTTGATGACAAATAGATGTCCCAGCCATCTTTCTGCTCTTCTACTTTTGATATGAAAACATCGTTATTCTTCTCAATTTGCTTTGCGGTAAAATCCAGTATTTCTTTGTTTTTTGGTCTTAGTTGCAATGTTGATTCAAAGTATTCTGTTCCTTTCTTTGAGCAGACAGGACATCTCTCAACCTGGAGCTTTGCAGGTATTAGGAATTCATCTCCTTTATAGATTACTTTAACTTCAAAATCTTTCTTTGCTATGTCTTCATCGATCAATGGACTAACACTTACTTTCTCCTTTATAGCGTCGCTAGCAATCTTCTTAGAAACTGTTTTCAGGCTTTGGAATGGCAACCATCTATTTCTGTAAAAGTATTTCTTGCACTCACACACCCTGACAACTATGTCTTTGTAGTTGAAAGAAACTTCTTTATGTTCCTCGCAGAACGTTTCTTTTGTACTCTTTCCACATACAGGGCAAAAGTTCATAAAAAAGATATAAAGTAATTTAATTTAAAAATGTTTTAGATACTTTTATTAAAATTTAAATTTTAACTTGAGTTATGTTTATCAAAAATGTATTGGTTGCTATAGTTATTCTTATTTTACTATTTCTTGCAACAGAGTTTTTTTTAATATTATATGTTAATAATACTGGGTTAACAAGATTTTCGAATAATACACTATTACTTGATGAGTTTATACCTGGTAAAGAGCAATCGCTATTTGGTGCTAATGTAAAGATTAACTCTAAAGGTTTGAGAGATTATGAATACAGTTATGAAAAACCTGACAATATCTTTAGAATTGTAGCAATCGGAGATTCATTTACATTTGGTCATGGAATAGAATTAAATGAAACTTATATTAAACAACTTGAGAAAAAACTAAATCAAAATAGTTCTTTGCGTTATGAAGTAATTAATTTTGGTTTTCCAGCTTATAATGTTCTACAAAATTACGAAATGATGAAATCACGAGCATTAAGATTTAATCCTGATTTAATCATGTTAGGGTATTTCCTTAATGACCCTGAGTTCATTCCAGGAATGAATCCTCTTATTCAGTATTGTAAAGAGAATAAGTCTGTAATTGATGAATTAAATATAAACATTTTTGAAAAATCAAAGATTGTAAGATTTCTTATTAGGTATTACACTACTTTTGTTTATGAAAAAAAGATAGCTGAATTTGGAATTGGTTACTTTGATTATATTAATTCTGAAAAATATTTAGGTTGGAATTGTACAAAAAAAATATTTAATCAAATAAATTTGTTATCAAAAAGAAATAATATTCCAGTTTTGTTAATTATCATACCTCATTATGATGTACAGATGTCAACTTATGAAAGAATTGTTAATCTAAGTAAAAAGAATGGTTTTTATGTTTTAAATTTTCATACTTACTTTTTGAATATAAGTGATGAAGAAGTTTATACAAAGAATGATAAGCCTCATTTTAATCGAGAGGGTAATAAAATAATTAGTGATAGTATTTATGATTTCTTAAAAAAAGAAAGAAAAAAATTAATTTAAAAAATTATTTATTCGTCACCTCCGTTTTCGTCTTCTTCTTGAGGTCCAGAGTCTTCTTCGTCGTCTAACTCTTCTTCGTCCTCTTCTTCGAGGTCTTCACACTCGCCTGCATCACAGAATTCATCTGCCTCACAGTCAGCATCTTCGACACACTCTAGCTCTTCTTCCTCTTCGACATCCTCTCCTTCCTTGGCGTCGTCAGCTAGGTCTTTTGCTTGTTCAGCTAGTTCTTCAGCTTCAGCATAGTTGCCAGCTTCGAAAGCTTCGATTGCTTGATTAAGAAGCTCTTTTGCATCTTCGAGGAAAGCTAAGGATTCTGATACATCTTTGCCGTCTGCTTCTCTCTCGGCTATCTCTTCCTCTGCCTCATCGATTTTTTCCTCGGCATCAAGGATTTTGTCCTCTGCTTCATCCTTGGCATCTTCATCTTCTTCCTCGATTTCTATTTCTAGTTCGTGTTCGATTTCAATCTCTGATTCTAAGTCATCACCTTCAGCAGATTCGACCAAGGCAATAACCTGCTCTTTTAAGTTATCCCATAATGTTTGTTGCTCACTTGTTAACTCGCCTTCTACTTCGTCTTTTTCAACAATTGTCTCGTTGTCTTCCTTTTTCACTTTTAGTTTTAGCTCGAATTTACCTTCCACGCCTTCAAAACTTGCAACAAGCTCATCAAGTACTGCTTGAGTTTCAGCAGAGAGTTCAACGTCCCCTGTGACCTCAAACTTGCTTTCTTCCTCAACTTCAACGATTTCGTACTCAACTTCTTCTTCATCTACTTCTTCTTCCTCATCGATGTCGAAATGCACGCCAGCACCTCTCAAGTCTTTCACAATGTCTTTGAGTATGTTGTGCGCTTCTTTCAAAGCGTTATGTGCTTCTTTGGTAAAGGTTTTGGCTTGTTTTATAAGTTCGCCCTGTCCTTTGCCCACTGAAGCTTTGGCTTGTCTGAATAGTTCTTCACCAGTCTTGAACTTCTGCCTGGCTTCATCTATCCTCATGCTGAAGAGGTCGACTTTTATGTCAATGTTCTCGACTTCTATACCTTCCTCTTCCATGATTGCCAAAGCATTGTCAAGCCTTGCTTCTAAGTGTTCGCTTCTTTTAAGGATTTCACTGACTTTCGACCTGACGATTTTTTCTGCATGGAGCTTGATTTTATGTTTCACTTTCTTCCATGCTTTCATGATTACTTTGCCAGCTTCTTTGACTTCATCCTTTGTAATTGCTGCTTCAACTTCTGCTTTTGCTTCTTCTAAGATAGCTATTTTTTCGTCTATGTCAGCAATGATTTCATGTAATTCATCTTCGCTCAAGTCATCGTTTGACTCTACTTTTAGTTTCACTCTTTCTAATGAAGAGATGGTCATGTCTGCTGCGTGAATCAAGAATGTTTTTGCATGCTCGATAGCTACCTCTTCATCGCCAGCTGCTACAGCTTCTTCCCAAGCTTCTCTTTCACTTCGGAACTTAATCTTTACTTCGTTGTAGAGCTTGACTTTCTCTTTGAAGTTCTTGTTAACTTCTTTGATTTTTTTCTCAGCAACAACTCTTTTCTTGAATTTCTTTTCTTTGTCAACAATTTTTAACTTGAACTTTCCAAGCTCTTTCTTAATTTGCTCTTCATCCATCTCAGAAATCTTTTTTAATCTAGTTCTGTCTAGATGTGCAAGCTTCTTAAGTTGTTCTTCATCAAGTTTGGCTATTTTTTCAAGTCTTTCATCCTTGATTTTTGCAATCTTTCTAAGTTTATCATCATCAAGCTTTGCAAGTTTTTCAAGGTGTTTCTTGTCAAGTTTGGCAAGCTTTTCAAGTCTTTCATCTTTTAGTTTTACTAGTTTCTCAAGATGTTTCTTATCAAGCTTTGCTAGTTTTCCAAGTCTTTCATCGCTCAATTTACCGAGCTTTGCTCTTCTTTCATCGTCTAAGTTTAAGAGCATTTTTTGTTTGTCTTCAGGCACATTCTCAAGTTTCCTTAGTCTTTCAGCGTCTACTGCTCTTACTCGCATTATATCATCTTTGTCTAGTCTAACTTCCTCTCTGCATTCCTCTCTTGCCCTTTCAGGACCGATGTTTGGGAACCTGTCTTTGACTAGTCTTATGCAGTCATCAATGTTGTCCTGTGCTTTCATCCTCTTCCTAAAGTCAGAGTCGATTCTTTCCTGTCCAAGAGCTGGTACTATGCTCAACAGAAAGATGGCCAGTATTATTATTGCTATTTTTCTCATCTTCATCACCTACCAATCATCCAAGTTTATGTTGTCTAGTTCTGAATCCAGCTCTGGATCCACTAATTCGTTGTCCAAATCATCTACCTCTGCAACACTGGCATCCAAAGTGTCAGGTGCAGGTTCTTCTGCTTGCTTTGCACAACCAGCCATCAGCAGTAATGCAATGACAAGCAATGCAAACAATAGTTTCACTTTCATATTAACACCTCATGATTTTGTATATAGAATTTTTGTTTTCTCTTTTTATAAATTTTTTTATTAATTTATAATCAATAACCTTAAAAAGCTTTTATTATTCCTTTCTCGCTATGAAGAAGAAACCTGAAAGCATTCTTGGTAAGATTTGGTATTTCATATGGTATGATGATTCTATGCTTAGCTGGATAGTTAATATAATCCTTGCTTTTGTTTTGATAAAATACATTATATATCCTGGTCTTGGCTTTTTTTTTGGCACACAGTTTCCTGTTGTGGCTGTTGTTAGTAATAGCATGGAGCATCATGGTTCTTTTTATGAGTGGTGGAATTCACAGGAGGACTTTTATTTAGAGCACAACATAACTGATATTGACTTCAGAGAGTTTGCTTTTACTCATGGTTTCAACAAAGGTGACATAATGGTTCTCATAGGAACTGCATCTCACAAGATAAATGTTGGTGATGTGATTGTTTATCACGCTAAGAAGCCATATCCAATAATTCATAGGGTTATAAGTATAAGAGATACTGGTGGCGAACTATACTTTGAGACGAAAGGTGATAATAACAAATTCCAGATAAAAGGATTCGACCTTGATGAGAAGAATGTCTCTTCAGAGTCTTATATTGGGAGAGCTGTCTTTAGGATACCATTCCTTGGTTATATCAAGATTTGGTTTGTTGAAGTGATGAGCTGGATTGGTTTAGGAGGATTATTTACTTGAGGTGAATTTTTTAGTTTCTTATATAGAAAATGGCAGGGATAACGAATTTCAAAGGAAAGTTGGTGAAGAAGAGATACTTGGCACCTGATATTGTTTTGTTATCTTTTAAGCTGGATAAAGATTTCACTTTCAAAGCAGGCCAGTACATCATGATAAATATTTCTAATGGAGATGAGACTAAAGCAAAGCCTTATTCAGTGTTTAGTCCTCCTTCACAGAAAGAAACCTTGGATTTATGTGTTAAAATAGTTGATGGTGGTTTTGCATCAGAAGTTTTTGATAAAGTAGAGGAAGGTAAAGAGTTTGATATGAAAGGTCCTTTTGGTAGATTCATATTTGATGAGAATAATAAAAAGAGTGTGCAGTTCTTCATAGGTGTTGGAACTGGAATAGCGCCTCTGCATAGCATGATAAAAGAATATATGTCTAAATATCCAAACAAGAAATTCAAGTTGTTATTTGGTGCTAGAACAAGAAAGGACTTGGTGTTTCATGAAGAGTTTCTCAAGATGGAAGAAGAAAATGATGATTTTGAGTACATCCCGACCATTACAAGGGAGGAGTGGGAAGGTCGCCAAGGAAGAATTCAACAACACTTGGAAGGAGATTTATCTGACACGAAGTTTTATCTTTGTGGATTGAAAGATATGGTGCTAACAACAAAAGAGCTTCTCATAGAAAAAGGTGTTAACCCGGAAAATATAAAATTTGAACGATATTCTTGAATGAGATGAAAAAGGTTAATGTAGATAAAATATATAATATTCTGAAAAAAGAAGCTGTTAACTACAAGGTTCCTGTTGTTGACTTGATAGAGTTGCAGACTAATGATCCTTTCAAAGTTTTGATTGGGACGATTCTTTCTGCAAGGACTAAAGATGAGATGACTGTCAAAGCTAGTGAAAGATTGTTTTCCAAAATTAATAACTTAGATGATCTTGAGAGATTATCTGTTAAGGAGATAGAAAAACTCATCTATCCTGTTGGCTTCTATAAGAATAAAGCGAAATTCTTGAAAGAATTGCCGAAAGTACTAAAGAAAGAATTTGATGGAAAAATACCTGAAACAATTGAGGAACTTGTGAAGCTTCCAGGTGTTGGCAGGAAAACAGCTAACCTAGTTGTTGCAGTTGGTTTTAAGAAACCAGCTGTATGCGTTGATACTCATGTTCATAGGATTATGAATCGTTTTGGCTATGTCAAGACAAAGACTCCTTTTGAGACAGAGATGGCTTTGAGAAAGAAGCTATCTGTTAAGTATTGGGAAAAGATAAACTCATTGCTTGTCGCTTTTGGGCAACATCTGTGCACTCCTATAAGTCCATGGTGTAGCAAGTGTCCGATAATAGATTATTGTAACCAGATAAATGTTAAGACTAAAAGATGAATTATTTTATGAAATATGTTCTAGAATGCAAACTTTTTTAAATAATCCTTAAAAACACGCTTTTAGCATGTTATTTTGCCCTAAATGCGGTTCATTGCTTAAATCGAAGGAAGAAAAAAAGAAAAGAATTCTTCACTGTTCATGCGGTTTTACGAACAAGGAAATCGAGGCAGCTGAGATAAAGGAGACTATAAACAAGAAAGAGAAGGAAGTAGAGATTATTTCTGGTGAAGAGGAGAAGACTCTTCCGTTATGTGATGCTGTATGCCCTAAGTGTAAGCATAAAAAAGCTTATTACTGGCTTGTCCAGACAAGAGCTGGTGATGAACCAGAGACAAAGTTTTTAAAATGCGAGAAATGTAAACATACTTGGAGAGACTATTCCTGAAAATGTCTAAGATTGATTATGACGAGCTTACCAACGAGGAAATGGAAGACATCAGGGTGACTTTTGTTCCTAAGAAGTGTCCTAAGTGCGGCGAGTTGATGGTTTGTCGTGAACTTGGCGTCTGGGGATACTATTGCATTGACTGTATGTTCTGGTGGGGAACTTATGATCCTTTCCCTGAGGTTAAGGGCGAACCAAAAAAGGTAAAGAAATAAATAGTATTGTTTTCTTAACATTGTTATGGAGATTGAGAAATATATTCATAATTCTCTTTTGAAGATACGTGTAAAACCTAACTGTTCTAAGTCAGAGATAAAAGACTATGATGAAAATAGGAATACTTTATTGGTTGATATCGCTGCTCCTCCTGAGAAGAACAAGGCGAATATTGAAGTAGTGAAGTTTTTCTCAAAGTTGTTGAAGAAAAAAGTTAAGATTAAAAAGGGTTTGAAAAACAGGGAAAAAGTCTTGCTTATTGGTTAGTGTATTCCTCTATTTTCTTGCTCATGGTTTGGAGTTTCACACCTGCCATCTTGAATATCTTTCTCGTCTCTTGGGCTGCATGGTATTTATTCTCACAGATAACTCTCTTAATGCCTGCGTTGACTATCATTCTAGCGCATACAGCGCATGGTTCCATCTTTACATACATAGTTGCTCCATGCACTGATGTTCCGTTTTTTGCTGCTTGGACTATAGAATTCTGTTCTGCGTGTATGGTTCGTACACAATGCTGCCTTTCTACGCCATCTGCATGTTTTGTTGTTTCCATTAAATGACCGACATCGTCACAATGTGGTTGTCCAACTGGTGAACCAACGTATCCTGTTGCTAGTATCTGCTTGTCTTTCACAATCACACACCCTGATTTTCCTCTGTCACAAGTCGCTCTTTTCGCAACCGCTTTAGAGACTTCCATAAAATATTCATCCCATGAAGGTCTAACATGTTTTTCTTTTTTAGCCATATTATTCACCTATTTCTTTCAAAACTTTTTCAACTTGCTCATACAGTTCTTCGAAAGAATTGTTGTTCTGGAAAACATAATCAGATATTTCAATACATCTAGAAAGATTCTGTTTTGTTGGATCTGTTGACCTCATTTCAGTCTCTTCTTGTTTTTTAAACTTTTCAAAACTCACATCATCACTTTGCATGTTCTTTCTCTTTTGGATTCTCTCATATCTTAATCTCTGGTCTGCATCAACTGCAAACATTGTAAAGTTTCCTATCCTTTTAAGAGCATTGATTTCTCCTTCTGTTCTTAAACTTTCAAGAACACTATTCTCTCTGCTTTTTTTAGCCATCTTGAATAATTCTTCAGCAACATAGCTTGGACCATATTTTCTTCTGAGATCATTAGCTACAAGAACCATGTTATCTCTTGTTATTGGTAACTCTCTCCTCTCTATCTCTTTATTTATTACGTCTTCCCGAGCTGAGAAATGGTGATAACCTTTTTCATTGACTAGATAGTCAACAATGGTTCCTTTGCCAGCACCTAGAGTTCCTGTGATTCCAATGATTTTTTGCACTTATAATCCCCCTTTCATCTTAAGAACTTCTATTCATTTAAAAAAATTTCTAAGAATGGTTGTAATTCATTATAATAATTAATTTAAATGGAAGTGTTTAACAACTCGCTAAGGGGGATATTATGAAGGCTTATCTTGATATTATTAGGAAAGTATTGGACAAAGGTATAAAGAAAGATGATAGAACCGGTGTTGGTACTATTGCTATTGCAGGAGCTATGTTTGAGCATGACATGGCAGATGGTTTTCCTCTTATAACAACAAAGAGTGTTCCCTTTAGATTGGTCGCTTCTGAGCTAGAATTTTTTATAAAAGGGATTACTGATAAGAAATGGCTTCAAGACAGAGACAATCATATTTGGGATGAATGGTGCACTCCTATGGTCATTCTATACGCTCATGATGAAGAAACAAAAAAGAAGATGATGGCAGAACGTGATCTTGGTCCTCTCTATGGTTGGCAGTGGAGACACTTTGGAGCAGAGTACAAAAATTATAAGACAGATTACACTGGTAAGGGTGTTGACCAATTAAAAAAAATTGTTGATAAATTAAAGAGTAACCCGACTGATAGAAGAATGATTTGTATGGCTTGGAACCCTGTTGATATTGAAAAGGTGTCACCTCCTTTTTGCCATTATGGATTTCAAGTTACAGTTATTGATGGAAGACTAAACTTGTTATGGAGTCAAAGGTCCTGTGATGTTGCTTTAGGCTTACCATTCAATATTGCAAGTTATGCTTTACTTTTGCATTTACTAGCAAAAGAGACTGGCTTCAAAGAAGGTAAATTAGTTGGTTTCATTGCTGATACGCACATATATCTAAATCACATTGAAGGATTGAAAGAACAGCTTAAAAGAAAACCATTTTCTTTATCAAAATTAAAAACAGAAAATTTTAAATCAATCTTTGAGTGGAAGTACACTGATTCAAAAGTTGAGGGTTATGAGCATCATCCAAGAATTAAGTTTGAGATTGCTGTTTAGGAGGTTTCAAAATGAGTGAGGTAATAATAATAGTTGCTGTCGCTGAGAATTATGTTATTGGTAACAAGGGAAAAATTCCTTGGCATATAAGTGAGGATTTCCAGCATTTCAAAGAAATAACCATGGATTTTCCTTGTATGATGGGTGATGTGACTTATGAATCTTTGCCTGAAAGCTTTAGACCTCTGCCAGGGAGGGAGAATGTTGTGCTGACTTTCAACAAGGATTATCATCCTGAGGGAACCACTATATTTCACGACTTTGAAGAAGCATTGGAGTACTGCAAAAAAAAGTATGATAAGGTTTTCATCACAGGAGGAGCAACTATTTACAGGATAGGGATGCCTCATGCAGACAAGCTAATGATAACAAGGGTTCACAAAGAATATGAGGGAGATGTTTTCTTCCCACAGGTAAAAAAAGAGGAATGGGTTGAAGTGGAAAGAGAAGATCATCATAGTGACAAGGAAGATGTTGATTTCTCATTCGTTACGTATGTAAGAAAGAATAATTAAAGAGTATTTTTTATCTTATCCCAGATTAGTTTGTGGATTTCTTCTCTTGTTTTAAGCTTATTTCCTGGAGCGCAGTCTATTATTGGCCAGGAGTATTTCTTGGCAGCGTATTTGTATGCTGCAGCTGCATCTTTTAGATGATCAATATCTGATTCGTGAATGTCTTTTGCGCCTTTAACAATGTACTTTCTTGAATCTTTTTGTTTACTTAGCTTATTCTTGTAATCTTGGTGTTCGAATAATGAGATGGTTGTCTGAAGTTTTTGTTCAACCAAGTCTTGTCCCACTCTTGGAGGTATGTAAAGTAGGATGTTAATATTTGGCTTTGGAATATTAAATAAATCAAATTCTAAATCTTTTAACCATTCCAAGAATTTATCTCTTTTTTTTTTGTCTTTGATTTTTCCTGCTTGATGTCCAATGTTGGATGACATATAGCGATTACATATTACTATCTTTTCTTCCTTAAGCCATTCTCGTATCTTAAAAGAAGCTGCATATCTATCACATGCGTAGAAAATAGATGCTCTGTATGGTCCAACTTCTTTAGCAGGGCCATAAGAACCATTAAGATATTCCTCGATTAACGCTGCGCTTTTCTGTCCAAATTGAGGAAATTCTATCAGTTCAACATCATAGCCCTCTTTTCTAAGTTTTTCTACAAGAAGTTTTGTTTGCGTAGCCTTGCCACTTCCATCAGTTCCATCAATAACTATTAGTTTTCCTTTCATAAAGGTCCCCTGATATAAGAGAATACAAGTTATTTAAAAAATTTTTTGTAGAAGATAATATTATGAGTCCTTGTTATAATTTTCGTTCATAACCATATCTTCAATTCTTTGAAGTGTAGGTAGTATATGTCCATGGCTGAATGGAGACCTTCCAAGTCTGTCTGCAAGAATCAAATCGTCTGTTTCTAATGCTACTTTTGGACCTTCATATTGTTCAAACCACTGCTCGTATAAAATATTCAGGTCTTCAAGGTAAGAATTATGCGGATCTAAAAGAGCTCTTTCGTTTTCTCTTCTTGGTTCAAGACGTATTCTTTTTTCTATTCTTTCCCTTAGTTTTGGAATGCTTGTTCTAAGATAAATAGTTAAGTCAGGATATCCTGCTATTTCGATGTTGGCATCTCTTGTATTTATTATATGCTGATACTCTTCTTGTTTCATAAGTTCTCTTGCAACTAAGTTTTTTGAAAAAACATAGATATCTTCATCCATTAATCTGTCTAGAACTGCAGATCTATCGCTGGCTCTGATAGCTACTAGTTGAGCTCCCCTTGTCTGCACGAAATATAATTGAGTTTTGTAACTTATGATGTTATATGTTCCTCGTTGAATGGCTGCATAGTATTCATTTAGAATGTCTTCATTAACAACTTCAGGAATAAGTTCAAAATCGAGAAAAGCAGCAGTTAATTTTGATAGTTTGCTTTTTCCAGCACCGATGTTCCCGGAAAAGCCTACTATTATTTGTTTTTGAGAGTTTTCTTCGTTCATTTCAATTCAATCTCTGGATACAACGGGTGTTGATCACACATCTCCTTTACTTTTTTCCTCACCTCTTTTATGATTTTTTCATTATTTATGTTTGAGACTATCTTGTTCATCAGATCTGCGATTTCTTTCATGTCACTCTCTTTGAAGCCGCGAGTTGTTAATGCTGGCGTTCCAAGTCTTATCCCTGACGGGTCCCATGGCTTCCTTGGATCAAATGGTATCATGTTCTTGTTGCATGTGATGCCTGCCTTGTCTAGGTCTGTTTCTGCTTCTTTTCCTGTGACTTTTTTATTTGTTAGGTCTACTAATAGCAAGTGGTTGTCTGTTCCATCACTTATAAGCTTAAATCCATGATCCATTAATCTTTCTGCTAATGCTTTGGCGTTCTTCAACACTTGCTCTATGTATTTTTTGAATTCTGGCTTCAATGCTTCTCCGAAAGCTACTGCTTTTGCAGCGATGATGTGGTCCATAGGTCCTCCTTGCATTCCTGGGAAGACTGCGAAGTCAATCATCCTTACAAGATTCCTCTTTTCATCAGGATGATACTTTTCTTTTAACCTGTCTTCTTCCATGCTTAGGATTAATGCACCCCTTGGTCCTCTCAGTGTTTTATGGGTTGTTGTGGTTACAACATCGCAGTGTGGGAATGGCATTTGATGTTTTCTAGCTGCTATCATGCCTGCGAAGTGAGCAACATCTGCTAGTAAGTAAGCGTCTACCTCATCTGCTATCTCTCTGAACTCTTTGAAATCGATGTTTCTTGGGTAAGCGCTGTAACCTGCAAGTATGAGTTTTGGTTTTTCTTTTAGAGCTATCTTTCTAACTTCATCCATGTTTAGTATTCCTGTTTCTTTCTCCAGACCATAATGAGTGAAGTTGTAGAACTTGCCTGAGAAGCTTACTGGTGAGCCGTGTGTTAAATGTCCACCATGTGCTAGGTCCATTCCTAGTATTTTATCCTTTAGATTTAGTAGTGCGAAGTATACCTCCATGTTGGCTTGTGAACCTGCATGTGGCTGTACATTTGCATGCTCTGCATCAAAGAGTTTCTTAGCTCTTTCGATTGCTAAGTCCTCACTTATGTCAATAAAGTCATTTCCTCCGTAGTATCTTCTGTGCGGATAACCTTCTGAGTACTTGTTTGTTAGCCATGTACCCATTGTTTGCAAAACAGGTATTGAGACAAAATTCTCAGAAGCTATTAGTTCAATAGTCTGTTTCTGGCGATTAATCTCTTTTTTAATAGATTCATATACTGCTGAGTCAGAATTCTTGAGTTCCTCAAAGTCAATCATGTTATCCCCCTTCTTGAGTGTAGAATAAAAGTCAATTATTTAAATTTTGTTGTGGAATATATTACCAAAAATAATTTAAACGATTAGTTTTCTCCTTCATCAATGAAATTATCAAAAGAGTTCAAAACTGATTTGTTACTAGGTCTATTTGTTGGCTCGTTGATTCTTGCTAACACGCTTGGAACCAAGATCACTACTATTCTTGGTGTCAGGGTTTCTGTAGGTATATTCTTTATACCTATATTGTTCCTTGTGACTGATATTGTTGCTGAGGTTCATGGTAAGAAGAAGGCTAGAAGTTTCGTTTATATCTCTTTGATAATTCTTGTTTTTACTTTGATAATGATTTTTGTTTCTATTATATTGCCTGTTAATGAAACATGGGGTAATCAAGAAGCTTTTGAATCAGTGTTTGGGGCTACTATGAGGATGATGGTTGCTAGTATAATTGCTTTTTTGATTAGTCAACTTCATGATGTGTGGTCTTTTGACTTCTGGAAGAGAAAGACAAAAGGAAAATACTTGTGGCTCAGAAACAATCTTTCAACATTTGTAAGCCAGTTCATAGACACTACAATTTTCATGTTCTTGGCTTTCTACAAGGTTGCACCAAAGTTTACTGTTCCTTTTGTTTTCAGCCTTATAATTCCTTACTGGTTATTTAAGGTGGCGTTTGCACTCATCGACACACCTTTATGCTACTTAGGAGTTAAGTGGTTAAAGAAATAGTTCTTCTGCTTCGCCAATCATGTAGATAGAGCCAGTGATAAGTATTGGTATGTCTCTGTTCATCTTCATTGCTTTTTTCACAGCTTCTTTTACATCTGAGATTATTATTGCTTTCTTGTCAATTAAGTCTTTATAGTTTTTAGGATCTTCGCCTCTATACTTTCCTTTTGTGAGGATTATTCTCTCTGCAATTGGTACTATTTCCTTTAGCATCTCTCTCTTATGATGACCTTCTGATATTCCTAATACTAAGAAAACTTTAGGATAATATTTGTCCAAGAATTTTCTCAGAGCCTTCATTCCTGTTGTGTTGTGAGCTCCGTCAATGATCACTAATGGATTCTTGCTAACTGTTTCAAGCCTTCCAGGCCACTCAGCTTTTTTCAATCCATTGATGATGTGTTCTTTTTTAACCTCTAGCATTTCTGCAATTCTTATTGCTAGGCAAGCGTTCATCACTTGGTGTTCTCCAACGAGTTTTATCTCATAAGATTCTCCATTAGTGCTGAATAGTTGGTGTTTGGTGTCTGATTCAGAGATATTTATGTTGAATTCATCATTTATGTTGTAGTAAGGAGAGTTGTTTTTCTTACATTCTTCTTTGAATAACTTTATGATTTCTTCGTTGGTCTCTGCAGTTATCATTGGAATGTTTTTCTTGATAATCTTTGCTTTCTCCACCGCGATTTCTCTCTCTGTGTTTCCAAGGTAATCTACGTGGTCTATTGCGATGTTAGTTATTGCTGTAATAATTGGTGTAACTACATTTGTTGCGTCTAGTCTTCCTCCCATTCCTGTCTCCGTGATAATATAGTCAGGTTTTTTGTTAGCGAAGTAGAGAAATGCCAGAGTTGTTGTGAACTCAAAAAAGGTTGCTTGTATATTATTTTTTTCACATACAGACTTGATTTTCTGGACTAGTTCAGCTGTTTCTTTATTTGTTATCTCTTTACCATTTAACCTGATCCTTTCATTGAATCTCACAAGGTGTGGTGAAGTGTACAAGCCTGTTGAGTAGCCTGCAGTTCTTAATATGAATTCAAGCATCGCTGCTGTTGAACCTTTACCATTTGTACCTGCAATATGTATGACATTTAGTTTTTTTTCTGGGTTGCCAAGAGCTTTCAACAATGCTTTCATCACTTCTAGCCCTGGTTTTATACCGAATCTCTCCAAAGCGTACATGTATTCTAGTAGGTTGGTTATATCCATTTTCTATCTGTTTATTCTGATATTAGTTGATGGAATTTCTTTCTTTATTGAGTCTCTTAGGTTTTCGAGGAATGAATCTGTTGGACTGTTGATGTTTTGCATCTTCTTGTCAGCTACCATTCCACTTCTGAATGGTTGTAGCTCCCAAGCAGCGTTGACATCTTCTATCTCTTTACTAATCTTCAAGAAGTCTTCCTTCCTGAATATTAGTCCTGGGACTATTGTTGTTCTGAATATGACTTCTACTTTCTCATCATAGGCTTTCAATGCCTGTAGTGTCTGCTTTGTATCTTCTATTATGTTCTGTGATTGTTTGAAAAAAGTGGCTGATTTAGTAACTTTTTCAAAGGTTTCGTTGAATGGCGCTTTGAGATCCATTATTATAGTGTCTATAAGCTCATTCTTCAATAACGCTTCTATCACTCCTGGTTTTGAGCCGTTTGTGTCTAGCACTGTTTTCAGTTTCAACTCTTTTGCTTTCCTCAATAACTCTAGTAACGCTTGTTTCTGGAAACAAGGCTCTCCGCCTGTTAAGAAGATGCCTTCGACTGTTCCTCTTTGGTTCTCCATATCTCTCTTTACTTCTTTCAAGTCTATCACATGCTCAAACTTTGTCTCGAGGAAGTCAGGAGTATTACAATAGGGGCACTTGAAGTCGCAGCCTGAGAAGTATATCTTCATGTATAATTCGTTGCTGAAATCAACTGTTCCAGCTGGTATTAGTTCCCCTATGAATGCTTGCATTGATAGGAGTAGTCACCAACCATTTATTAAGTTTAATATTTTAAATATATAAGGCAGAATACCTTTAGAAATAGCCTCTTTTTACTCTTCTTCCTCACTAGATTCTGAGAAAAACTTGTTTAGGTTTTTACTTGAAATCTTGGCTTTGTAGCTTATTGCGGTCATTGTGAAATACCTTAATTCTTGGCTTTCAGAGTTTAAGCTTTGGTTATATTTAAATATGATTAAAATCCAAAATATAAACGTTAAACAATATTATGAAAAGCGTTTTTTCTAAAAATATATTTTGAAAGAATAGTTTGTAATCAACTATATTTAAAAAGGCTTAGAGGATAAAACAGTGTTAAGTCGAGTTTTATCTTTCTAACAGGTTTATTCTGAAGAATTCAACTACTTTTTTCGTCGCTGTGTCCAGTCCTCCTAGAGTGTTTGTGTATTGGTGATTTTCTCCTTCTACTGCTAGTGTTTCTGCGTGTCTTGCAAGGTCTTTTATTGCTTCTCCTTCTGTAGCGTCTTCTGGATTACCTGTTCCGTATACTATTAATAGTGGCGCCTTTATTTTTCTGATTGCTTTCTTTAGTTTCTTGTTGTGTTTGAAGTTTTCTTCGAAGAATTCCTTGCTTATCTTCCACTCGACATCGTTGCTGTCTTTGTGGGTGAAGTATCCTTTCTCCTGTGCTTCTTGATGCAATGGATGGTCGCTATAGGCTTCTCCTAGTTCAATCTTTGGTGAGAGAGTTGCTACTGCCCTTATCTTCTTGCTCTCATGAGCTATTAGTAGTAGAATAGTTCCTCCGAATGAGTGTCCTACAGCTCCTATTCTCTTCTTATCGACTCTTTTGTCGTCTAGTAGGTATTCTATGATTTTCTTTAAGTCATGTTCCTCTGATTTTATGTGAAAGCTCGCTATATCTTCATCTACATTCATTGTGAAGTTGAATCTCACTGTTAGAAAACCATCGCTTGCTAGTCTATTGCTTATGCTTCTATAGATTGGGTGGCTGTCCACTGGGTATACAGGGTTGGCTGTTAATCCATGACATATTATTACAGTTGGGAATGGTCCTTTCCTTTGGGGTATCTCTAGGAATGCTCTTATGTTGTGGAAGTATCCCCCATCTATATCAAGTTCCTCAATCATTTTTCTTTAATCCTAGAATTGATTGTCTTGACTCATGCAAAACTTTGCTATTATTAGCGTCTATTTTTATGTTAATTATGTTCAGACTTTGAGTAACTAATGTCAGGTTGTACAGTTCTGTCTCTAAGTGTTGCAGTATAACTATTGTCTTGGTAACAACTTCTGCAGGGTATTTCTTCTTCAATAGTTTCTCGCTTATATCTATTGCTTTCTCAAGGTTGATTTTTACTTTCTTCAACTCTAGTTTTTTCACTCTTTCTCCTGGTTTTTTGAAAACCTCTTCTTCCTGGCTTCTGGTAACGCTCAAAAGTTTTTCTTTTGGCGCGCCAGCAGATTCTCTGCTGTGCGTTTCTTTACCAGCCATGAAAACAACAACCTTGTCCTTTGTTCGGCTGTAATACCCTGTCTGCCAGTCTTGTTGGATTTTGTCTATTATAGTGAAGGCATGTGCTAAGTAGAAGTCTGGATTTCTATTCTTGAAATCCTTGAATACTTTAGAGCTTTCAATTTTTTTTACAACTGTTTTTAAGAGCATGCTTCTTCTTTGTATATAATTACTATATAAGGGTTTTGGTAGTAAGAACTAGTTCTTTTTCCACTCACCAACTTCTTTACCCTTCAATAAGCGGTCAAGCATTTCTAACTCTTCATAGATGCCTTCAATCAAATCATAACCCTTTGCTTCTTCTAGTGTTACCCATGCATGTTTTGTCATGTCAGGACAGAGCTTTACTTCTCCACCAACGTAATCAGCGTAGAAGCTTCCTACTGCGACTGGTATGTTGTCTGGCCTGATGAATGTCATGCTTGTAAGGTACTTGATGTTCTTTATCTTCAGGTTTGTTTCCTCCATCACTTCCCTTCTCAATAAGTCTTCGAAAACATTGTACCAGTGATGACCTGTGTCTTTCTCCCTTTTAGAATAATCCTCAACTTCCAGCTTTCCGCCTGGCACTGTCCACCTGTTTGGGAAAGCCTTTTCATGTGACGCTCTCTTTGTGATTAAGTATTTTCCATCCTTGATTAGTATTCCTGTAACAACAACATAATGAGCTTTGTTCTCATCCATCATTGCTCCCCCACATTTCTATTTCCTCTTTCAAAATTGTTTTTGAATTTTGAAGCTCAGAAATCTTCAATTTCTGTTGTTTTTCTCTTTGTTTCTCTCTTTTCTTTATTAAATCTTTGGTTCCTTTACCACTTAATCCTGTTTGGGGTGTAGGCAGCAAGGAACCTTCTGTTTTGATTTCCTTTCCTTTCTTAGTTAGTTCATGGAATTTTTTGAAATCAATCCAAGTATACCACTTATTATTTTTCTTGAACTTCTTCTTTGCAAGCATTACAACCCTTGATGGTATGTGTTCTGAAACAATGTCATAATCTGGCAGATATTTCAATAATTCTTTTGAGAATGCTACGACATCTTCATGCAGCGGCATGTTGTCTATCTTCAATCTGCTTCTTGATGCTCCTACGAACATGTATGCTTTTACTTCAATAAAGTCTGGGTTTCCCTTCTCTATCAGTTTGGCATAGTTTTCTAGTTCTACATCGTTTAATCCTTTTATGATTGTCAACCTGATACAGGTTCTGTACTTCTTATCTGCCATGTATTGCAAGCTTTTGTTTAATCTCTCCCAGTAATCCTTGAATAATGGAACATCGATTTTTTTCAACAATTCCTTGTTAGGCGCGTCTAGGCTTATGTATAGCTGTGTAACTGGTTCTAAGTCTTTTATCTGGTCTGGGTATTGCGCATTTGTAACCAAAAATGTTGATATTCCTCTTTCATGGAAGAGTTTTATTATTTCATTCATCTTTGGGTATATTATTGGTTCGCCTGTTAATGATAATGCAACATGCTTAACTGTGTGTGAGGTTTTGAAGAGCTTCATGTTTGCTTCTTTATTGCCTTTAAAACCAACCAAAAGTTTATGATGCGCTTTCTCGCTTTCTTCTAATATCATCTTTGGATCATCTACTTCCCACTTCCATTCTTTTGATACTGGTGCTTTGTATCCTCTCCAACAGAAAGTGCATCGATTGGCACAGCTGATGCTGGTTGTCATCTGCATACATTGGTTGCTCATTATGCCGTAGAACTTTAGTTTGTAGCAGCCTCCTTCTCCTCTTATCATGTTCTTTGTCCATCCGCAGATCTTCACAGCGCTGTGGCTTCCTACTACTCTATACGCTTGCTTTTCTAATTCTTCAATATATTTTTTATCAGACAGTTGTTTTAGCGACATATGCTTGAGAAAAAGAATTTGTCTTAAAAAGTTTTACTTTACAAACTCAACGTTTGGAAGGTCTTTGAAAGCATTGTCTCCTGTTAAGAATTTTATCTTATGTTTCTTTGATAATATATATCCAATTATGTCAACATATGAAATATTTTTATTTTTTAGCTTTAACTTCATGGCTTGGAATATGTCTTCATTGTTGATGTCAACAATTGATTCTTCAAACATTTCATAAATTCTCTCAGGCCCTTGTATTTTGTTTCTCAACATAAATAAGTATAACTCCATTAAATTTAGTTTGCTAGTAACAATATCAAATTGGTCATATTTTTTGTACTTGACATCTCCAAGCACTATTTTTGCAAGAGCATAAGTATCATAAAAATAGACGCTCATTATCCCATCCTCTCTTAATTTCTTTCATCTCTTTCTCAACATCTATTTTTTTGTTAGTTTTAGCAATTCCAAAAACTCTGTCAAACAGTTTGCCTTTTGCTTTTATATTGACTATTAATTTCTCATTAGTCATTATATGCTCTTTCTCGACAACTTCTTTAGGAATTGTAATTCCAATAGAGTTGCCCCATTTCCGAGTTATGCATTCGATTTCCATGAGGATCACCTTTATATAATTATATTTATATATAATTATATCTAATATTTAAATTTTTTTATTTATACCTCTATTATTTCCCCTTCAGGTCCAGGGTTTATTACTAATGTTTTTCCTATCTTGTCTCTCTTGTTGAATGTTTCGTGAAGGTGTCCGCAGATAACGAGTGCTGGTCTTTCTTTTTTGATAAACTTTGTGAAGCTCTTGTTACCTACATATCCCATTCCAAGCAAGTCAACCTTTGTACCGTATGGAGGTCCATGAGTTAATAAGACCACTTTCTTATCTTTGATAGTTTTTTTTATCTCATTAGACCATACTTCAAATTCAGGATCTCTAGTTGCGAATCCTCCACCACCAAAACCAACAAAGATGTAGTCTTCTATCTCAAATGTTTTCTTATGTATGAATTCTACGTTCTTGAAATGCTGTGATAAGAACTCAACAGTTTCTTCATCTTCATGATTTCCATGTATCAAGAGAACTTTTTTTGAGAGCTTGTTCATCTGTCCCATTATGTACTCTATTTCATGCTCGAAGATTGTGAAATCGCCAACACAAACTATTATGTCTGCATCTTTTGCTTTCTTAGCTATTACCTTTATATCTTCAGGGCTTCCATGATGGTCTGCGAATGCTAGTATTTTCATGTGGTTTGATAGAAAGAGTTTATATTTAAAGATTTAGCTATTTTTACACTCTTCTGAATTCTGGTTTTGCTTGAAGAAGTTCATCTACGCTCATATCTACCAGTTGTCTCAGAAATTCAACTCTTACTTGATATGAAGGATTCATTTTTTGGTTAGATGAAATCTCTGGAGCTCCATTAAAGACAAAATCTGCTGCAAATAAATCAAGATAAGCACATTTAACTGTTGCTTCAACATCTCCTCCATTAAGAAATTCTTTTAATCTATTATTTGCAACTGAGTATAACTGGTCTGCCACGCTATCTCTGACATTGTAGAAAGCTTTTCTCCTTGGGAGATCTAGATGAGAAATAAAGAATAGTAGACTATGGACTGGGTGAGCTAGCCATGGAATTGAATAATCAATAGGTCTTATTGTTTCGTCCTCACAATACAAAAAGTTACTCATTTCAGGATCGAATCTTAGTAGCACTGGATCAACTTCTGCCTGACTTAACATTCTTTCAATAATTTTTTTTCTTTTGGGGCTGACTAAATTATCAGAGACTGTGAGAAGTCCTTTTACTGAAGCTAAATAATCTTTATCGATAACAGAACCTTCATAGTTTTTTGTTTGTTCGGATGTGTCTTGTGATGATATGGTTCTTAGATGTGATATTTCTTCTACAGGTACTCTTCTCATATAATCAATTTCTTCCAGCATTAAAGAGATGACTTCATCAAAATCTTCGGCTTCTCCGTTAATAAGAGCTATCTCTAAGTTTGTACTTGGAAAATATTCAATATCTAATTCTTTTTTTCCTTCGTCCACTCTTAGAATTCTAGGTTTATTTGGAAACCCTGTTGCTTCTACTACTCTATTAAAGTCAAGCTCAGCTCTGAAAAATTGTTCTTTTTCAGGAAGGTATTTCTTTCGCAAAACTTTTCCTTGAGAAGTTTCAACAACTTCTATCTCCGTCTTTTGAAGATAATCTGTTATATCAGAATGATGACCTGTTATTGTTTCTGTCAATTTTACCTCTATGTGAAAGCTATACTTGTGGGTATTATGGCTTCATTATTTGGTTCAGAACGATATGTTTTTCTTCCTACACTATTTGAATTTATGCGTTTTATACTTTCAGCTGTTGCTTGGTTTGCAAAGTGTATCACTTGTTCCTCACTTCCAACATAATGAGGGTTCTGATTGAGGGCTGGGAGTATTGGTGTGTTCATTACAGATCCATCGTTTAGCATATCTTGCATGATATTGGCATATAGGTTCATTCTCTCAACATCTGTGAAATGCACTGCGCAATCTGCAGCATGTCTTAGGTAAATATTTGCAAATTGACTGGGGTTTGAAGCAAATGTAGCATACAATTCTGGAGACTGACTTCTTATATGATGCAAAACAGTGCTTATAATATTCTTAGCCATTCTAACACTTCCTTCTGCATCCTGTGAATCTTGAACGACCTCTCCAAGATTGACATCATAAGCATAGTGTCCATTCGGGAATTTATCTACAAATTGCATTAAATAGGAAACTTCAATGCCATAATGTGTTGGTATGATTAATGATTGCCAGACTTCTTTAGGGGCTCCACATCCGCCTGATAGTGGGCCATTAAAGTCGCTTATTCCAGGAAACAAACCTAGTTCATCGTCAATTATTTTCATCATTGGTTTAGCTATTGTTCTGGCATTCACGCTTTTAAGCAATAAGTCACAACTTGCCACTTCTTCCCCGTTTTTTCTGCAAGTATCGATAACTTCGTAGTATGTGTCCTCCAACTCAAAAGTTGCTTTTGATAGTATTGTTCTAGAGTCTTCAAAAGGGCCTGCCAAACCATACACAAACCTAGGATCTATGTTGTAAAAGTCAGTGTCTAGGAAAAGAAGAATATCTCCACTAGCAACAGCTATACCAAGATACATTGCACGTCCTTTACCTGGGACTTCACCTAATTTTGGTTTATGTCCGTTGAATGTTGTGGTGAATCTAGAATCAAATACATTCACTGCTTTGATAGGAAACTTTTGGCCGTTTTTTGATGCACTGTAAATCAAATCTGAAAATGGATGTGTGTTCATGGCTGATTCCATTGCTGCATCTATTGTTCTATTATCATCCGAACTATCTGCAATAATTATTTCGTCGATACAACCTAAGTTCATTAGATTGGCAATTGTTGGGAAATAGTTTCCAATAGTTTTATGTTCATCTCTAGCAGGCAGGATTAAGGATATCTTCTTCCCTCTCTTGTTTGTAGGTCTTTCTTCTAGTTCTCTAAAGTCCTTATAAGTTCTTTGTTCAATTTTCATCTTTAGAAGATTTTCCTAAAAATCAAAAAAAGTATACTATTTTCACTATTTAGTAACTATTAGGGTTTCCATCTATTAAATAATTGTCTTATGAAATTTTGTGGAAATTAACAAACTTTATATATAATTGTTAATTATCTAAAAGTATGAATAAAAGATCTAGAAAAATATTGTGTGAACTCGACGAGAATGCCAGGTCTAATTTATCAAATATTTCTAAGAGTTGTAGAACAAGTCAGCAAATGGTAAGTTATACGATAAAACAGCTTCTCAAAAAGAATATTATCCTTGGTTTTTCAACTGTTTTTGATTATAGTAGGTTTGATCTTAACTCATATATAGTTTTATTCAGATTATTCTATAAGAACAAAAAAGACTTTAATAATTTTATAAATTATCTGAAACACACACCTGAAGTTTCAAAAGTTGAGATTCTTGATGGAAAATGGGATGTCTATGCCATGTTTCTAGCACCAAATCCTTCTTATTTTAATAAAATGCTTCACAAAATAAAAGCTGATAACGTAAATCTTATAAGAAATGATATGATAATAACGACAGTGGTTACATACTTGTTTACTAGAAATTATCTCCGTGATTACAAAAAAACTGATAAAAAATATGTTATTGTAGGTGGGGATAGAGAAATAACAGGTCTTACAGACAATCAACAAAGTGTTTGCAAATTCTTATTAGAGAAACCATTAGCAAGAATCAAGGATATTTCAAAGAAGACAGGGATGAGTTTTCTGACGATAACCAATGCTATAAAAATTCTTAGCAAGATTGGAGTTATAAGAGGTTTTAAACCAGTAATCAACTTTGAAAATGCAGAAATAATATGCAAAAAGCTTCTAATAAAGTATCAGGGAGGACCAGTCTTTGAACAAAAAATTGTATCTTATTGCAGACAGCATATGAATGTCATTGACATTGTAAAATCGTTTGGAGAATGGGACTTAATAGTGACAGTTGAAACAACCAAAAAAGGAGTGTTTAATAACTTTCTGATAGGACTTAGGGAGTTATATGAAGATATAATATCTGATTTTGAGATTGTTGATGTTCTTAAGACAGAGGCGTTAAGATATCTTCCGAAAAACCATTTTGATGAAGAATCAGAGTAATCTTATAGTGTGTAGTAATCCTCCAAGATAACCTTGTCGACCTTTTCTAAGTCTTTCACTCTGTAGAGTTTTCCATCTCCGACTTCTACTATTCTCTTTGCCAGTTTCTCTCCTTTCTTGTCCAACTTTATGCCGATGACTGAGATTGTTATGCCTGCGTTTCTTGCAAGAGATGCTGATTTCAAGGTTGCTTCTTCAGGCTCGCTCAAAAGCTTGTCTTTTGGCGCGCCAGTAGCTTTGCTACTGAGCGTCTTGCCCTTTGTTGGTAGGGCATCTGTTAATAATATCAAGTGCTTGGTTTCTTTTCTTGCTGGAAACAATTCTATTGCTTTCCTTATCGTCTTGCTAATATCTGTCTCCATCGCAGCTCTTATACTTGTCAAGCTTCTGAGCAAGCTCATGAAGTCATTGGTTGGCTCAACAACATTCTTAATATCAGAGCCAAAAACTATCAAGCCAACCCTGTTTCTTTCCTGAATCGCTTTGAAAGCAAGTGCAACACCAGCCTTTTTAGCAGTTGCTAGCTTGTCACCTTTCATGCTGCCAGATGAGTCAAGACCATAAATGATAGAAATTTTTCCCTTGCTGCGTCTGTCAAATATTTTTATATCTTCCTTCAATATTTCTTTATGGTTTCTTCTAATAGTTGTCTTAATGGTTCTCCTTACAGCAATATCCTTATACCTTGATTTTTGAAAACCACGAGTATCTTCTTTATCACCATGAGCATCCCTTTCTTTCTTTCTCTTCTCACCAAAACCTTTTGCAATCAATTTATCCAATTCTTCTGTATACATCACTAAAGAACTCAAAAACAATCCATTATCAGTTATCAGATTATCTTTAGATACTAGTTCCTTCTTCTTCAAGCTTTCAACATTTTTCTCAATGTTCTTTCTTATCTCACGTTGAAATTCAGGTATGTTGATGTTTTTCTCAACATAGTTTGGAGAATAATTGGTTAATCTGCGAATAATGACTTCGCCATACATTTTATTAGCTAATTTGTAATTATTGACAAGATTCTTCAAAATCAAGTCAGGTGTGAAAGAACCAAGTCCTTGGTTTATGCTCTCAAGAATTAGCTTTCCATCATCTATCTGTTGCTTGTCACCTTCAAGCACTGAACTCATAAGCTTGTCAAGTTCGTCTTCCTTCTTCAACTTACCCGCTAGTTCAGTTATTGGCTCAGAACTCTTTACAGAGACCTCTTCATAATCAGCTTCTGACCTGTCAAAGATAACCACCCTTGTCGCAAAACTTCTCAAACTCCTCCTTTACATAGTTTTCAGGCTTCTTCAAATATTTCAAGGACGGCTTCAACCTGATTCTATGACTTAGAACAGATATTAGAACAGCCTGAACATCATGTATTGAAACAGTTTTTTTACCACTTAACAAGGCATGGGTCTGGGCTCTCTCATACAAACCAATGCTTGCCCTGACACTTGGCTTCTTCTCAATGTTTTCATCCTCTCTGAGGTTTCTAATGAACTTCAAGCATCCTTCCAATAGTTTCTCAGGAAAATCAATAACTTTTTTTCCAGACTTGAAAACTATTTTCTTTTCTATATCCAAGGTTTCAGGGTAATGCATGTAAATAAAGTCAAACCTATCCAAGAACACATCTGACAAAGGCTCTGTGGAGGTATCCTCAGGATTCATCGTACCGATGAACACAAAATCAGCTTCGAAATCAACTTTATAGCTGCCAATAGTAACCTTTTTCTCCTCCAATGCTTGGAGCAAAGAGTTCTGCAGCTTTTCAGAGCATCTGTTAATCTCGTCGAAGAACAACACTCCTTTATTGGCTTGGAATATCTTGCCAGGTGTAAAGGCTTCCTTGCTTGTTGGTCCGAACTTCAAAGCTTTTATTGGGTCGATATCTCCTATCAAATCCTCTGCTGTCAAGTCAGGTGAGCCTTGAACTCTGATAAATGGTGCTTTCTTACCATTCTGTTTTGGCATTACTTTTGCAACGTTTTTAGCAAGGGTTGTCTTGCCAATACCTGGTGCGCCCACAACAATTACGTTTCGCTCACTTAGAAGTGCGCTCTTCAGATGTTTTTTTGTGTCTTCTTGTCCTAGAATATCTTCAAAATCTGAACTCATAATTTGCTTAAATTTCATAACAATCCCTCCTATTGAAAGTCTATAGGGTCAGAGGCATGTTTTGAATATTTATAAAAGTTTGGAATACGAAGAATTCCTAACTTCAAAAACTAGTTTTTGTAACTTTCCCGGAGAAAAACACTGGACTTTCGGAAGATTTTCATGACGAGAATTCTAAGTACTGGACAAGCACTAGCGTGAGAGATATAAATAAACTGTGTTTAACAAAAAATAAAAGAAAAAGCGATCGCCTAAACAGGTATCGCAAATGGCTCAAAACCCTTCGTCAATATAAAAATAAGTTTTTTGTTTATTTATATTTTTCGATTAATGCCGCGGTCGCATAATGGTATTGCGGAAGGTTCAGATCCTTCGTCCGTCAGGACCTCTGGGTTCGATTCCTTCTGGGCGAGAATCCCAGCCGCGGCGCACACTAAAGATGAAACATCAAAAAGCAAAGCTTTTTGGGCTTCATAAATTGTGGAGATAAATTTATGAAATTTGTCAAAATCAATAATCGGATACTGGATTACAATAAGCATAAGAGAGAATGTTTGCTTGTCAAGAATCATATAATAATATCTATGTATGACGTTTTAAGGATTTATGGCTTTACAAAGAAAAGAAACGGCTTTGTTAACAAGGATTTAAACTTGAGGCTAGAGTTAAAGTTTGATAAGCTGGAAAAAGAGGAGTTTGTTTGAGAAAAATTTTTAATACCTAAGAGTTTTTGTGATTCCTATGAAAAAATTCCGGGAATACTTTCTAATTTTTCTTCGTGGTATATTCATGGGTATAGCTGACATCATACCGGGTGTCTCTGGTGGAACTATTGCTTTGATAACAGGCATCTATGAAAGACTGGTGCATGCCATAAGTGGTATTAACTCATTGCTTGTCAAAGAATTTTTTAGTAGGAATTTCAGGAAAGCTTTCAAGAACATCAAGAAAATAGATTTTGCATTGTTCATACCCTTGTTGTTAGGTATTGCGCTTGCTTTTCTAGCATTATCGCATTTGATGTCATACTTATTGCTTGAGTGGACAGCTATTACTTATGCTTTCTTTTTTGGCTTGATACTTGCTTCAGCCTCCTTTGTATATAAGCACGCTGGGAATCATCATTCGAGAAACTTTTTTTATCTTATCTTGGGTTTTATCTTTGCTTTCTGGTTCATAGGCTTGAAAGCTTTGGAGGCAAACCATTCTTTGCCAATCATATTCTTTTCTGGAGCCTTGGCTATATGTGCTATGATTCTACCGGGGATATCAGGAGCTTTCATACTAGTGCTTCTCAACCAGTACGAGTTCATGATAAATGCTATAAAGAATTTGCTTTTTGACAGGTTAGGAGTTTTTATAGTGGGGGCAGTGATTGGTATCCTATCCTTTTCAAAATTTCTTGACTACTTGCTGAGAAAGCATAAAGGAACAACAATGTCTTTTCTCACAGGATTGATGCTTGGGTCACTAAGGTTGCCATATGACAGAGTGGTTGCTTCTGTTGATAAGATGTTGTTTCCAATTATTGCTGCTGTTGTAGGATTTGCTATAGTTTTTGTCCTTGAGAAGAGGTTTAATCACAAATAATTTTTTTTAGAATAAGTACATCGGGTTAGTTAATTTTTTACCGATACCGATACTATTTCTTTTTAATTTTTTTGATATATTTTTCTATTTCTTCTCTGTTAGTATGCCATACATTGTTAATTTTTGTTGCTGGCAATACTCCTTTTCTAGCGAGTAAACTTAGGTATTCTTGGGAGTAAGGTGTTTCTTTAGCCAGAATAGATAATGGTAACAACTCGTTTTTCTTTGTTGTTTTTGTAAAAGCGTTTAGATATATTATTAATGATTCCTCTACTCTTAAAGCTATGAAGTTAATGAATGCTTCTAGCTTACCGAAATGTGCTTTTTCTAAGCAGTCAAAGTATTTTTTTCTATCTTTAGTTCTTATTATGATTGACGGGAACCCTTTACTCATCAAGATAAGGTTGCATAACAGCCTAGCGGTTCTTCCGTTTCCATCAACAAATGGATGTATCCTAGCAAGTTCATGATGAGCAAAAGCTGCTAATTCGATAGGCTTATATTTTTCTGGATTTTTGTTTATAAAATATGTTAGATTTCCTATCTCACTAGCGACTTTATAGGGAGGAGTCGGTTTTAATTTTGAGCCAACTATTCTATTTTGAGATGTTTTATATCTGCCAGCCCAGTAGTTAGAAATCCCTTTTAAGGTGATTCTGTGTAATTTAAGAATATCGACTTCTTCTATGTTTTTTTTTTTCTTAGTAAAGGATTCTATCCATTCAAGAGCTTCTCGTTGGTTTGTTACGTCAAGGTGTTCTCTTAAGCTTTTTCCTCCTATAGTTATTCCTTCATTTAGTACAAGCCTTGTCTCGTTCAAAGTCAATGTGTTTCCTTCTATAGCTGTAGAATTATAAATATATTCAATTAAAAATTCTTCTTTTAACCTTTGTAGTTGTAGCTTATTCAAAGGTCTAAGGGAGTCGAGAAATTTTTTTCTTTCCAAAATCCTTTCATATAATTTCTTTGATATTATCATGTTGCTTAAGAGTAATTGTCAAGTATATAAATGTATCGGTTAAGCTCATTTTTAATGTCTTCCGATACTGTCTATGTCTTAAATTATTTCTATTTTCTTAATTCTTTCTAGAACATATCTTTTTTTAAGTAAATCTTGAACTAGTTTTTTCGCTTCCCTGTACTTTCTTTTCTCCTCTGCAAAGACTCTGTCTCCTTTAACAAAGGTTTTTTTGTGTTTGGCTTTGAACCTCTTCACTCCTTCCTTCTTATTCAGCGGAGGTCCTCTAACTACTACTTTTTCTGACAATATTTCTTTCTTGACAATGAAGTAAAATATTCCTTTTTCTTTGAACTCCCATTCAGACTCTGTTATCTTGAAGTCATTCTTCTTGATACTCATTTTTATGAACTCGTATGCTTTCAACAGCTTTGCTCCGATGACATCCTTTTTTCCCTTCAAAGGATTTGCTTCTATGAAAAACAATTCCTGATTTTTTTTAAGGGTGCTCTCTACATCCTTTTTACTGAAACCTTTAACTTTGAAAAATTCCTTGCTAGGTTGCTGTAAGAATTTCTTGCATGCCTCTTTGAAATCTTCAAACTTCTGCCTGTTAAGGGCTGCTGCAGCGTTCCTGCAAAGCTGCATAGGGTCGACAATTACTAATGGTGAGTGTGTCTTTGCCCTGTCTAGTTCTTTCAAAGGATTTTTTAGTTGTTTCTCGATGTCAATAACTACTTTTGGCTTCCAATCAATAGCATTTTTCAACAGTTTTTCAAATGATCCATAGTGTATTATTAGTAAGTCCAATATGTGACCAGAGAAGCCTTTGATATATGACTCTGCGCCATACACTTTTGCTGCTTTGCAGAACTGCTTTGCAAGTCTGATATCATCTGCTTGTCCTCTCTTGAGTTTTTTCTTAACGTAATCAACATGCAAAGGACTCATATCAGTGACGTTCTCAGCCTTTCTGTAATTATTAATCTTTAGAACAGGTACTATCTCGAACAATAGCTTGTTCTGGAACTGGAAATAGTCTCTGCTGCCATGCACTCTCTTGATGTTGAATTCTTTTTTAAGAACTTTCTCAAGAATATCTGATAATCGCTTATTCTTCATCGAATAATCAAATCTCACAAACAAGTCCACGTCATAATCATCCTTTAAGAATGTGCCTTTTGCTATGCTGCCTCCTTTCATACATTCAGCTTTTATCCCTGATTTTTTGAGTAGAGAATTAATTCTTTTTACAGTATCATCTACTTCAGAGATTATTTTTTCATCAGGTCTTAGCTCTTTCTTTACTTTATCTAAAATTTCTCTCATACATTATTTGAATGATTGTAATTATAAAAAGCTTATCCTATTTCTCCTCTTCCTAAATCGAAAATTATATATACTTGTATTTACGGTTTCTATAGAAAAGAGGGAATGGGTTGAATGGTCGATCAGAAGCTTGTGGACTATATAGAAGAGGTTGTACATAGGGGTGTAAGTGTCAAACAAGCTGAAGATAAACTTATTCAAGCCGGCTATAAAAAGTCTGATATTAAAGAGGCGGCTTCTAAAGTGAAGCGAAAAAAATTTGAAGAGGTGGGAGCCATAATTCTAGGTGTCATAATAGTAATTGGCCTTCTAGGACTAATCATTGATAAATTATATTATGAAGAAGTTGTGGAAGAGCCTAAATCTTCTTTTGAAAGCTTAAAAGATGCTATAGAGAGTGGAGATATTTCTGCATGTGACCAATTCAACCCGGTTAAGAAGGATGTGTGCAGGAAAACAATACTTGGGGAGCTGGGAGGAGATAATCCTCCTAACCTTCCTAAAGAAGAGCCGATTATCGAGCAGGCTCGTCAATTACAGGATCCTTCACTATGTGAGGACATTGATAGCGTCATCCAGAAGGATAGATGCTTGATTGCTAGTGGAGCAAAAGAAGCTCCTATAGTAGAAAGGTATTATTTTGATAATGAAACTAACCAAACATTGCCTACTGAATATCAGATAGTTGAGGATATTACTGCTGAAGCAGCAGTCACTGGTGATTCAAGCTTATGTGACCAGATAACAAACCCTGTCAAGAGACAGAGGTGCCTGGTAAAGTCATCATAAAAAAGGATAATGGGTGAAATAAGATGAAAAAAATATTGTTGCTGATTGTTTTAATGTTGGTGTTAGCATTAAAGGTTGTTAGTGCACAATCTTGTGGTGGAGCGGCTACACAAGGTCCTGTGCGTCAGGGAGAAGGTGTTACTCTAATAGCTCCGAGTGGTGTGACTGCTGGAACTCTTACATGGACAATTACAAATCCTATTTATCCTTCTATTGATTCAGACCCATTCCAATCAGCTTTCTCAAATCCTTCAGGGTGTAACGTTGATTTTAACGCTGTGAGAGCAGGAACATTTACCATTGAGGTGACTGACGGGACAAGTACCGGGACTATTTCTATAGAAGTTGAGGATGTTCTTGAAACTTATGGTTTTGGTCATCAGTGCTATGTTATTGATACTGGTAATTGTGGTGACTTGTACACTTATGGTGATATTATTGCTTTAGAAGCTATAAGTGCCAATGACATATTTTCTTATGGCATAGTGCATTCTTATGGTACAATAACAGTTGGTGGCACAGTTAGTCTTGCGCCTACACTTGTTCAACTCCCTGACACTCTTATAACAGGTGATTTGGATGTTTCAGGAAACATACTTGATAGTTCGGATAATGTTGTTGACATTAGTAGTAATGTTCATATGACTAATAACCTTTCTGTTGATGGCGTGACAACTCTTTCTGACTTACTTGTACAAGCTCAGTTGACAGCTTTGGCAGGAGCGTCTATTCTTGGTAATCTTGTTGTCACTGGAGATGCTAATGTCGATACTTTAAGTGTTTCCCAGGATGCTGATGTAACTGGTAGTGTTAAAAGTGAAGGTCGATTTATGGGAAATTTAAATTTGAGAAAGACTTGTGATGCTGCCAGTCCGAGGATGTATCAGGAGAATGATGACTTTGTTATAGAGCTTGGTCAAGCGGGACAATGTACTGGTATGGAACCCTGTGAGAGCGATGAAGACTGCAATAGTTATCAGCTATTTCCTAGTATTGGTGGTTGTAGAGCTGATAAAAATACTTGTTTAGGTGAGGGAGGTGATCCTTGTCAGGAAGATGCTGATTGTATGGGTCCTTTTTTTTGTGACGCGGGTCAGTGCACAGTTTAAAAATGTCTTATAAAATTAGTTTAAAGAAATTTTTCGTCTTCTTTTTGTTACTTGTAGTTATTAGTGGATCTTCTTTGGCTTTTGAGGTTTATTTGTGTATTGATGGACAAGCGTGTGATGATAGTAACAATTGTGGTAATATAAACAATCCTTGTCTAGTTAATGAGGCGCAGGAGTATGGGATTAATGCGGATGATCCTGAAGGGTGTTATCATACTTGGCATCAAGCTCGAATTGCTGGGGATGTAGAAATAACTCTTTTAGATCCTCCTCCGTTGATTGACGGGGTTTGGTATAAATCCAGGTGGAGCTTTCCAATTGTTCATGAGCCAACGTTGATAAGGATTGACTATATAAGGTCTCAGGGTTGTAGTCCTTTTTTTGCTACTGCTACAGGCTACTTTGAGATTCAGGATGTTATTCCTCCAAAGCATGAATGCTTTGTGGTAAATACAACTATTTGTGAAACCCTTACACAAGCTAGCAATATAATGCCTTATTATGATATTATTACTGGAGAAGGCTATGATTTAAGAGCAACAAATTATTTGGAAGCTACGATTCTTTTAGAGGTAGAGGAGCAACTCTCTATTGGGGACCTTTTAACTCCTAGTGTTGTTTTTGATAGTTCCTCTGCAAAACTCCCGAGTACTGATGAAGGCGCAACTCTTACAATTAATGGTACTTTGGAAACTCAGGGAATCATCAATGATAGTGTTGATGGAGAGGTTGTTTTTGGTGATGGTGTTTATATGCTTTCTGATTTGGAGGTTGATGGCGCTTCAGATTTTGCTTTACTTAGTGATATCACTGGATCAATTACTGCTTTTGGTGCGGACATTGCTTCTTTAGAAGCTGATAGTCTAGAAGTTTCTAATCTGAATGTTTACAACGCTGTTGGTGGTGATGATTTGTTCGTGACCGGTGATATAAGGGCAAGCACATTTGTTGGAGGTCTTAATCTTAGAAAGGCATGTGATGCAGTTTCTAATAGAGTTAGAGGAGACAGTAACGGTTTGAGTCTGATATTTGGTGATGATGTTGGTGCTTGTGGGTTGGGAGACTTTTGTGAAGGGTCTGGAGACTGTCTTTCAGGTAGTTGCGTGAATGGTAGATGTGTTTAAAATGATGAAATTGAAGCCTTTAGAAATAGGAATTTTGGTTTTGGTAGTTTTAGTTGCTTATATCATTAGTTTGTATATGCTGGGAGAAGATAAGTTTGTTGAACAGCCGAAGGTATTTATTCCTGAGGGTGCTAGTGATGATTTTGTCATCGAGCAAGCTTACCAGCACGCTGATGAGACTGTGTGTGAACATATAGATGAGGGTGAGAGTAAGGATGAATGCCTTGAAAGGGTTGAGGACAAGAAGTTTTTGGATGAAGGAGTTGAGAAAGCGAAGAAGGAGTTTAGCGGTGTTTCAGCAGAGGACCAGATTTTGCTTGGAAAGGCATTGGTAGGTAAAGATAGCTCTTTGTGTGAGCAAATAATTGATGAGGCTACAAAGCAGAAATGCTTTGATTTGTTAGTTTGAGGTTAAAATGAAGAGAGGAATGATGTTTTTGGTATTAACAATCTTCTTATCCAGTTTTACTTATGCAATCCTTGAGGACGAGTTAGCTGCTTGTGGTGACAATATAAGGTGTAAGTTTAGGATGGCTGCGAAAACCCATAATTCTACTGAATGTGATTCTTTGGAAGGTAGTTTGGCTGATAACTGCAAAAGATTTGTTGTTGCACAGACAGAGATTCGAGGAGATGTTTCTTTTCCGCAACGAACTTTGCCAATTATGAAGGATGAAAGCATTTTTCCGGAAAAAATAACTAGTTCTATGATTATAGGATCAATAATAGTCATCATGGTGTTTCTGTTTATTATACTCCTATTGTTTTTCGAGCATTATAAGCATAAGTTATTCATAAAAGACCATGCTGACCTTGTAAATTATGTTAGGAATTCATTAGACAAAAATATTCTAGAAGAAGATATATTAAACAAGCTTAGACGTGTTGGGTGGAAAAAAGATATGATAAAAGAAGCCATAAAAGATGCTAAGCATTTGAAAAAAATAGGTAAAGAGAAAAAATGAGTGAACTAAAGAGGTTTGGAGTGTTATTGAAGAAAGATTTGTTGGATTCTATTAAGGATAAGAAGGCGATTATTGCTTTGCTGATATTCTTATTAACACTTTATGGGAGCATGTCTCTTGCAGATAATATTAATGAAGAATTACATGAAAAGGATATTGAGCCAAGCCTTTATGATGATGTTGAAAGAACTTTTGGTAGTTTGGATGTGTTCATACCTTTTGTTTTATCAATTTTTTTATTGCCTCTTGTGGCTTTAATAATGGCTTTTGATTCGATAGCTGCTCAAAGAGAGAATAATAATGTCAGATATTACTTGCTGAAAGTTAGAAGGGTGACTTTTTTGGTGTCTAAAGTTTTTTCAAACTTTATAATATTGGTAATTGTTTTTGGCTTGTTCTTCTTAATATCAAACATCGTTTTGTATTATAAGTTAGGTTACAGTTTTAACTTGGAATCTTTCTTCTACCCTTGGACATTGTTATCAGTCTATTCTCTTGCTCTGATATCTTTTTACACATTTTTATCTTCGATTCCTAAGACCACAGTTGTTGCTTTAATGCTCTGCTTTGCTGGTTTGTTATTTTTAGTTTTTACGCTTTCCACACCTTACCTGAAGTGGCTTTCAATGTTTAGTTATCTAAGCAACTTTATGAAAAGTACGGCAAAAGAGAAGTTTTTCAACTATCTGGGGTTGAGTGTTTACGCAGTAGTGTTTTTTGTATTATCATGGATTAAATTAGAGAGGACAGATCTATGATTGAAGTAAAGAGTTTGACAAAGTTTTATGGTAAGAAGCAGGCTTTAGATAATGTTAGTTTTGAGATTCCTTTGAAGAGTTCTTTTGCAGTAATAGGTGAGAATGGTGCTGGAAAATCGACTTTCATAAATATTTTGTCAGGATTTGTTCATAAGACAAGTGGAGAAGTGATTTTTAGGAAGAAGTCGAAGCTTGGAGTGATGCCCCAGGATTCTGCGTTAGAGGGTAGCATGACTTGTAAGAGTTTCTTGGTTTTGATTTCAGGGCTTGAAGGTAGGACTAGGAAGCAAGCTCAAAAGGAAGCTATGAGTTTGTTGGAGAAGGTTAAGCTGGAGAATGAAGCCAATACAAAGATAAGGAAACTATCACATGGTATGAGAAAGAGGCTCCAGATAGCTCAGGCTTTGATTGGGGACCCTGAGATATTAGTTTTTGATGAGCCAGTCTCAGGTTTAGACCCTAGGATTGCTAGGACTATAAAGGACTTGATTGGGAGTCTTTCAAAGGAAAAAACAATGATTTACTGCACTCACAACTTGAATGAGGTTGAAGAGTTATGTGACATTGTTTTGATATTGAAAAATGGTAGAGTAGTTAAGACCTTCCAGATGGAAAAACTGAGCAAAGGAAACAAGGTTGTTGTTGTTTATAATAAGAGACCGACTGATTTAATGGAGCAATTGAAAAAGAAGAAATACATAAGAAATCTGTTGTATAAAAATAAGACCTTAGAGCTTACTTTTGAAAACAGGTCACGTGAGAAGGAGGTTGTTTCTTTGCTTACGGGCTCTGATTTTGTTAGTTTGAAAAGAGGGGTTAGTCTAGAATCAGAATTTTTAGAGAGTACAAAATGAAAAAATACTTTGCGGTTGTAATGATAGCTTTGATGTTATTACATCCTGTAGCAGCAGGCACTTCGTATATTCGTGCAAACCAGCAGTTAATAGCTAGGGTGAATGATGATGGCTCTGTGGATTACTACCAGTTAGATGGCTTCAAAAACGTACGCTCACTATTCAATGAGTCAGGCCTGAAAGAAATACAAGACTATCTGCCTTTCGGAACAGCACTATTCCAAACACCCACAGACTTACAGTATAAAAGCCATCTTTTAGAGTGGGTTTCTAACTTGTACGGTCTTTATTCCACACATACTGGAAGACGTTTAGTTCCTGCACCTGCACTTTTCGCAGCAGGCACTCAGTTCCTTAATGGTTATTTTGTTACGAATAATCCTTTTAAACAGTTATCTTTTAGGGTTCCAAACTTGTTTTCAACTGCTTCTTTAGAGCAGGCACCAAGAGGTGCAGTGTCATCAGGCTCTATATCAGGAGCAGGACCAACGAGAGCTGCTTTTGCACCAAATCTTTTCAGCTACACTTTTAATTTTGGTACTCCATTACAAAGGATTGCGATGGCAGGGAAAGGAGTTGGCGCTGCTATAACTATTGCTAGTATTGCTTGTTCTGTGTTTTGTAAACCTAATCCTACACCTGAAGTAGAAGAAAAAAAGGTTGAGGTAACGGAGGAGGGTAGAGCGATAGAACAAGCATTAGATGATCCTGATGTAGACAAAGTTAAGATTAAAACCGCAACACAAGTTGCTGATGGCGAATATAAAATTGAAGAAATAGAAGTTTCTTCAGTGAAAGCAGAAATTGGAAGATTAGAGCAAATCGTGATTGACTATGAAAAAGCTGGAGGAGTAAAAGAGGGGTTTGTACTCCTAAAGGACTATGGTGTTCTGATGGATGATGGAGCCATGAGATATGTGTTTGTGAATTACAACGAAGTGCCTCGTACGTATGGAATAAATATATACCCAGGAGATACTTTTTTAGAGCAAACTGTTGTACAATGGACTGCTGCCAGTACCGCTACTGATACTAATCCTTAAGAATTAGAGTTTTAGAATGAACAGGAATCAATACAAATCGGTTGCATTGGCGATGGTTTACCTAGTTGTTTCTCTAGTGTTCCTTCATTCTGCAAGTGCTGCGCCTCCACAGATTAGCGAGGGCGTAGGGGAACTTTCTTATGTAGAAGTCCTAGGCAGAATTCCAGGGATAAATGGCTTGAGTCAGCCTATCACCCTAATATATACTGGTGGAGCAGGAATAAAAACAGCTGCTGAGCCTTCTTTGGTCGGTTTAGGTTGGAGTTTGACTTTTGGCTCGATAAACAGAATGATTACTGGTATTCCTGATGATTACGCTTACAAAGATTATAGAACTATTTATGTCAATAATTACGATGATTCCCAGACAGACGACACAAGGAGCTGGTGGGAGAAGTGGAAAGAAGTAGTTGTTTTCATCATAGTGCTTGTCGTTGTCGTTGTTGTTGCAGTATTAACTGGTGGAGCTAGTCTTGCTGGAACGGGAGCCGTTTTAAGTGCTATAGGAGGTGCTTTTGTAGGTGGATCCTTGATTGTCATAACTTTTGCAACGTCAGTAATCACTACTTTAGTATTGGCCTCTATGGAAGGGAAGCTGTCAGAGCTCAAGCTCTTTAAGGATGTTCTTGCACCTGCTCTTATAAGTGCAGCATTTGCTTTCATAGGGGGAGGGGTGGCAGATAAATTAGGACCTCTATTATCTGAAGGTGGTAAAATTGGCATCTTTTTGGCAGAGCATGGATTACAAGTAAGTGAAAAGATCATAGAAGTTTCATCTGTAGTGATGCAGGCTGGAACCTTTGTTCAGGCATCTGTTACTCTCGTACAGGTTTATGATTTTTTTAGAGGTAAAGCTCCTTACACAATAAATCAAGAGTGGAGGTCAATTTACAATACTGATACAGCTGCAGGACTTTTTATTGAAAGACCTTTTGGTTACATAACTTATGATGAGTATTTCTCAGACCCAAGCTTATTACCTGATGATGCTAGAACTGATTGGTATAGCTTTTTTGACCCTTCGAATGCTGAGAAGATATTCATTCCTAGAACAGCTTTATATACTGCCAGCGATATAAAAGCAAGGGTTTACCAGTATCCTGCAAGAGAGTTTGGTAAAGCTGATATGGGAACCATGGATTCATGGACCATGTCAGGGGGTCCTGGCGGAACCATGCATTACGAGCCGTTCAAAGGCTTTAGGACTTTGAATGGTTTCAAGAGTCCGGAGATAGAATACTTCAGGGGTGACTCAGGGCTTATAGAGATGTTTGTCGTGACAGACATAGGTGGTAAGAGGTTTGTTTATGGATCTTTAAATCATGATGCTGGGGATAAAGAATGGGTTTATGTTTCAGGAGCTTTCGCTTATTACTATATGTTTATGGAAGGAAATGATCAGGAAACGAAGAATAAGCATACATTTGCCGAGTTCACACTTGATCCTTATGTTATCAATTGGAAGCTAACAGCTGTTCTTGGCCCAGAGTATCGAGGTCCATTGAATCCTTTGGAAAACTCTGTTGTTAAATTTGGAAGTTCAGAATGCTCTTTAGGAACAGGTGAATATTGCTTGTCTTGGATAGGTTCAAATAAAGTCGAAGTTTTCCCTGATGGAAGTTATGAATGTTCCTCGCTAGGTACTTCTTATCCTTGTGAAGTAATCCACGACACCAGCCATGGCTCTTGGGTTGCTTACACTTATAAGACTGTTTATGCTAAGGACGAGCCTACCGGTAGTTGTGGCTATAACTTTGGCCAGTTAGATGGTCAGCCTTCAAAGCAGATAGAGCCAGAGGAGGGTTGTTTTGTTGGTAGTACTCCTTGCATAAAGGATGAGCAGGGCAATAAGTGGGAGATAGTATACGATGAATCATACTTTGGGGGTTATGGTAGCAAGTCATATATCAACAGGATTTACACTCCTGTAGCAGAGGCTAGGTTCTCTACTTCGGAGAGATTGGATGCTTTGGAGTCTGATTACTGGACTAATGATGAGCTAGGCGCTGCTGATGCTTATCCGTCTGGCATGAATGTTGGGGAGGACTATAGTGGTAATCTTTTTGATTATTGGAAAACTCCTTGGACTTATGACCATAATTTGCATGCGTTCAGCTGCCGTGACGGCAGCTATAGTTCTGTTTGGTGTGCAGGCACTGAGATTTATGACGGTTCAGAGTATCTAGCTGCGAATGGGAACAGTTTCCCATTCACATGCGATGCTAATCCAGTTGACCGCTTGCACAAGTTGAACACTGTGGAAATATTGATGTATAATGATAACTCACAACCTGAGAGGGTTAAGAAGATATATTTCAACAAGTACCTTTCAGGAACAAGTCTGTATACTGTTTCACAAGCAAACCAGTATAGGCTGAAGAAGTACTCAGCTAAGGGTGCTCCTAGTTATAATCGCGGCGTTTATACTTTGAATAGTGTGGTTGTTTGTGGACAGACAGATAGCATTTGTGATGATGAGTTCACGTTTGCGTATAATGAGGTATGATTAGTAAGATGAGAAAGAAAGTATTATTCGTGATGTTGTCGCTTTTCTTGATTAGTGTTAGCCCTGACTTTACAATTGCAGGGTTGCAAGAGTATTGCCTTGAAAAGTACTGTGAACCAATTTGTGACTGTAGTGGTGAAACTGAGTGTAACGATATTGCGCAGAATGCTTTTTGGAAAGGTCAAGCAATGCCTGGGGAGGTAGACTTTTTTTGTGAGGATTATCTGGAAACAGATGTGTATGGAGGTGTAGCTTGTGATTTTGAGCCTTCAGGTATAACTTTAGACTTGAGCACAGCTCAGGGAAGGTCAAATGAAATAAGATACATTCATGGGAAAAGGGTTTACGTGGATGAGGACACTATTGGTCAGTGTAGCGTAACTTACGGAGGTTCTTCTCCAACCTATGTTGTGACTAGTGCGCAGAGGATACCCTTGGGGAGTTATGAGACAACCACATTTTCTGGTTGTCAAATTGGTAAGCCAAAAAAAGTTAGTTCCGCAACAACCCAGGGGAATTCAATCATATACCCTCCAACTAAGGCAACTCTTTACAGATATGAATTTAATTATGATAATGTCGGCGGCTCTGGCACAGTATGCGGAGCTAACGAATACTGTATCTTAAAGAAATCTGGCGATAATTTCGGTGTTTGCAAAACAATCGAGAATATTGAGGACTTTACTGATGTATTCGGGTATTTCTGTCCGGGTTGTAGTAAGAATGAGAGGAATTCAGGTACGACGTTGCAGATGAAGTTCAGTCCTATATTAGCTGATAATTTTGATGCTTGGGCTTTAAGCACTGTTCAGGATTCCATAGGAAATGTCTACACTATCTATTATGAGCCTAAAGAATGGTTCACATCAAGAGGGGACATGTCAAATGGCGGTGTCAATTATTATCATTCTGGCATGACTGAATGCATTTCAAACTTTGGTCCGGGTGTTAGAGTGGCTAGTATGGAGGTTTGTAATGACATGGGTGATTGTGTTACAACAAGCAATAATTATGAGCTTAATGACACTAATCTGGATTGTATAAGGACTTCTGGAGTTGTTGACGTGGTTCCAGTAACAAAGGCAAAGAGTGCGTATCGACGTTTAAAATCGCCTCTCTTACATCCCGATGGTACACATAAAACTATGAGACTCGAAGACGTTGACGTTAGGAAGGGTTCTCATCTGGCAGTACCAAATGTAGCAGGAGGAGTGATGTACAACCAAGTCGGTTTAAGAGTGTCTGGTACGCCTGGCAGGATAACTAACAAGTATTTCACAACAGACAGTTCAGCAGATAGCCTAGACAACTTTTTTGATTATAGCTTTTTAGATAAAGGGTTTATATTAAGATGAGAAAAAAAGATTTCATAATGAAAATAGCAAGAATGTTGGTTATAGTGTTTGCTCTTGTTTTTTCTTCATTGCTCACTTTAGCTGCTCAACCGGCTGATTGTAACAACATAGGAGGAATTTATTGTAATGATGGAAAATGTTATACCGCTCCTAACAATTTAAGTGTGGGTGCAAGTGTGTCATGCACTATAGACTCTGTTCAGGAGATTGATGTGGGTCTATCTAATTTAAATTTAGCAAATGGTTTTTTATACTTTGCTACTCTGACAATAAATTCTGGAGCCAAGCTTCACTTTTATAATAGTGAGGGAATAACAAATCAAGCTCATTTAATAGACCCTTCAAACTCAGGTAGGGGTGGCAGAGGAAGCAAGACCAAGTATGGAAAATATGGTGGTGACGGCGGAGGAGGTGGCTTAGTTGGTGCAGGAGGTCAAGCTGGTAGCAGAGGTAAAGGACCGAATAGCTATGGACCAACAAGCGGAGGAAATAATTTAGATTCAAAGCCTGGAGCAGCGATAGGGATAATCGCACAGACTTTGACTTTGAATGGCGAACTCTCTGTTTCAGCTTATGGTTCTGGTGATAGTGCATCAGACGCTGGTGGGGATGGTCCTGGTGGTGGTGGTGGCGGCGCAGGTGGCGCAGGCGGAGGTCTCCTAGTTCTTAGTGTTAGAACATTTAGTGGTGCTGGAACTATAAATGCTATAGGTGCTAATGGTGGAAGTGGTGGTGATGGTGGTCACAAGTGGCTTAGTCGTCACTCAGGTGGAGGTGGAGGTGGAGGCGGTGGTGGAGCTGGAGGAGTAGTGTATTTCAATAAGACCTCTGGTCCTTCAATTAATGTTGATCGCGGTGCAGGAGGTTCAAGAGGTAGCGAAGGTGCTAATGCTGCAGCTAATGGTCATGCCGGGAGCAACGGTAAGCCTGGAAAAACTTATTTGGGCAATATCTGGAGTATAGAAGAGAACTTCTCAAACATAGATCTTACAGCAATGGACTTTGATATAAGTCTTGACCTTACCAAGTTCTGGGATTACCCAGAGACGTTTAGAGACAACATATTGGACCAAGCCAGACTTTCCAAGAGCTGGATGAGAGGCTATCCTTACCATACTATCTACGAAGCAGAAGATTATGCGACTTGTGAAGGGACTATTTCTGGTGCTGTTTGTAGTGATTTTTTTGCTTCTACTTGCCCTATCCGCGTTGGTTGTAGCGTTTCTTGTTCTGGTACAATAACTGCTCAAGAGTATTGTAACAAGTATAATTTTGAAGGTGACCCAACAGGTTGTGATAGTGATACTTATTGTGAGCAAGCAATGTATTGCATACCTGCAATAGGTGCACCTGATCCTGTCAGTTGTTCTAGCATCTCAGGTGCTTGTTCTCCAGGTAGCTATTATAAGACTGCTTGTGAGTACTGCACAGGAACTCTTAATAGTGACTGTTCGCAACCTCAACTTCAATATGAAGCTTTTTGTGATGATTGGAATTCTTACGGTTGCTCATGGGTACTACAAGCAGATCCAGTGAAGGTTTTAGAGGTAAAGAGAAAGTACGCTCCTGTACTGTTTTACGCTGATTTCATCGGAAGTAGCGATCTTAAAGGCATAGTAGACACAAAGCCTCCTTTTAAAGAAAGAAACGAGATAGTCAATCATTACAAAGGCTACTCTATAGGAACCATGCTGGTGACAGAAACCAATATTACTCAGCATTTCTACGACCAGGGAAATGGCCCTGTGAAAAAGATTATACAGACAGTTTATGACAATGATATATTCGCTCCATCAGAGATGATATTTGTGAACAAAAAGATTTATGGAACCGATTTCACCCAAAGACAAAAGACGATTTATGACAAGAAAAGCCTTCTCATGGGTTATAAAGGTTCTAAGGCTAAAGAATTATTCGGTGTTAATCCTAGCTATACTAATCAGATAATAGGTTTGGAGATGTACAAAGGAGGCCAACTTACGGCAAAAGAGGAATACACTTACGGAATTCTTGATATGGAATCTGGAGATACTAGGCTTTTTAACTTTTATACTAGTAGCGCGAAGGTTGGTTTGAAGGATGCTGTTACAGGAGGATGGGTTGTCGTCTGTGATTATGGCACTAGCTGTTCACAAAAAGTAGAACAAGAAGCTTACACAGGAGCTCCTTATTCATTTGTATATGAGGTTAATAGCGATGCTAATGACTTCTCATGCCTTAAGTCATCAAGGTTCTTAGATACTAGCAACTTTATTACTGAGTGCGATGTTGAATTAGGCAGAGCTTTGCCTCAGAAGTATATGATTGTGTTAAAGAGAACAGACAGGTATTTTGATTCAAATGAAGGAAACCCTGATTTAGATAAGAGAGTTTATTCTGAGATATTAGAGTTCGATAACTTTGCTAGACCAATAAAAACTAGGAACTTCGACGGAGCAATAGTTAATATAAGATATGATAAGAGAGGCAATATCTACAAGAAGTGGTATACCAATGTTACTTCAGAACAATGGCCTTCTTTTTCTAAAGCTTATGACTCTTTTGGCATATTAACTGAGAAAAACACTTCGATAAGTAAATTTCCAGAGAACTTCTATTACAATGACAGATTTAGATTAGAGAAGTTGGTCGGCAAGGATGACACTGAAAGCTCCCCAACGCTAATTTACGAATATGATTTGTCTTTAACTCCAAAAAAGTTTGTGACAAAGTCAAAAATAAGGCAGGGAGTATATGCAGAGGCTATTGAATTCAAGAATTCGAATGGTCTGATAATGCAAAAGCAAGAGAAGGTTTCTGGCAATGATTATCTGGTCAAACATGTCAGCTATCGAAACGGTAGCATGTGGAGGGAATATGCTCCGGTGATTATGACTACTAGTGGTAATTATGTTGATGAAAGCACAATAGAAAGTACTGTATCAGAGTATAAAGAATACTATTACGCTGATGATCCTACAAGAAGGATAGAGAGCATAAGATTCGAAGATGGAAACTTCAAGACTTTCTTATACGACTCTATGGATATTCCCAGCTCTGATTTGAACTTTCCAAGGATTACAGTTATAGAGCCGAATGGTGCAATGAGTAGGTACACCTTTAACCTAATGGATAACGTCATAAAAGTAGAACAAGGAGACTATGATGCAGGCACTGATACATACAGTTCGACAATTACAAAAAGTGAGGGGATATTAGAAGATACAGTTATAGACCCACTTGGAAGGACAATAACGGTAATAAAGGACTCGGTAGGAAATATCTTGCAGAGACAACACTTCGATACTGGAACACTGATAAATCAGTACAATTACCTTATGCAACTAGCACAACAAGTAAGTGCTATGGGAAAAACAACGAGTTACAAGTATAAAGAAGGAACAAACGAGGTTTCCAGCGTGATTTTAGAAAAATGATTTCGAAGAAGCTAGCTAAAACTTCAGATTTGAAGAAAGAGGGTCTGCAAGTGTTAGCTATAGCCCTTATTAGCTTGTTATTCATAGTTGCTCCTGCGTATTTTGTGTTAGCAGAACCAGATAGTTCATCCGGAGAATGTACCTATGGCGGATGGGCTTGGGGTGCTGGTTTGTTTGATAATGTTGGTTCTTATCCTGGTGATCGTCAGGCTGTTAGTGGTGATTGTTGTGGTGATGATGCTAGTGAGGTTTTTAAGAATTTGACTGGTACTGCTGATGATGCTTGTTGTCAGTATGCTAGTAATTGTGCTTCTTATACTCCTGATGGTCGTTGTTATCGTTCTAATGTTCCTTCTAGTGGTGGTGATGGTGGCCCTACTTTGTGTTATAATGGTGCTTGGAATACTTGTAATTCTGGTAAGGAGTGTGTTTCTGGTGGTACTAATTGGAAGTGTACTTATGATGGTTCTTCTTGGGGTTGGTATTCTACTTCTAGTATGCCTTCTGAGGTTTGTGATGCTTATGATAATGATTGTGATGGTTCTTATAATGAGGGTTTGTCTCAGTCTTGTGGTACGACTAGTGTTGGGGCTTGTACTTTTGGTACTGAGACCTGTGATGTTTATGGTGGTTGGGTTGGCTGTACTGCTGTTTTCCCTACTACTGAGCAGTGTGATGGTACAGACCAAGATTGTGATAATGTTTTGGATGGCTCTGAGGGTTTGACTCAGACTTGTGGCACGACTGATGTTGGTCCTTGTACTTATGGTACCGAGTCTTGTACTAATGCTGGTGGTTGGACTGGTTGTGACGCTGTTTTTCCTTCTTCAGAGCAGTGTGATGGTGTTGATAACAATTGTGATGGTTCTTTAAACTATAATGCGTATGAGAACACTTATTCTACAGGTACAGAGACTTGTGATGGGGAGGATAATGATTGTGATGGTTCGATTGATGAGGGAATGGGTTATGATTCTTGTAGTTTTAATTGTGTTTATGGTGGAGATGTTTGGGGTGCTGGTTTGTTTGATAATGTTGGTTCTTATCCTGGTGATCGTCAGGCTGTTAGTGGTGATTGTTGTGGTGATGATGCTAGTGAGGTTTTTAAGAATTTGACTGGTACTGCTGATGATGCTTGTTGTCAGTATGCTAGTAATTGTGCTTCTTATACTCCTGATGGTCGTTGTTATCGTTCTAATGTTCCTTCTAGTGGTGGTGATGGTGGTACTTCTTTGTGTTATAGTGGTAGTTGGAGTACTTGTAGTGATGCTTCTCATACTGCTTGTCAGGCGGTTGGTGATTGGAAGTGTACTAAGCCTGTTGGTGGTTCTTGGGGTTGGTATTCTGTTTCTAGTATGCCTGCTGATGGTTGTGATAGTGTTGATAATGATTGTGATGGTTCTACTGATGAAGAGGCGGCTTATGATTCTTGTGAGTATGCTTGCTTGAATAATGTTTATGGTGGTGGTGCTGTTTGGGGTGATGGTTTGTTTACGCCTGCTGGTCCTTCCCAGGCTACTCAGGATGATTGTTGTGGTGATGATGCTAGTGAAAGTTTCCATGATTTTGCTGATAATAATCGTGATGCTTGTTGTCAGCAGTCAACTGATTGTGTAGACTATTCTACTCCTGGTAAGTGTTACTCTTCTGATACTACTACTAGTGGTGGTGATGGTGGTACTTCTTTGTGTTATAATTCTGGTTGGAGTACTTGTACTGATGCTTCTCATACAGAGTGTTATAGTCCTGCTGGTTCTTCTTGGAAGTGTACTAAGCCTGTTGGTGGTTCTTGGGGTTGGTATTCTGTTTCTAGTATGCCTGCTGATGGTTGTGATAGCGTTGATAATGATTGTAATGGTGTGACTGATGACGGCGTGGCTTATGATTCTTGTGAGTATTCTTGTTTGAATAATGTTTATGGCGGTGTTTGGGGTGCTGGTTTGTTTGATAATGTTGGTTCTTATCCTGGTGATCGTCAGGCTGTTAGTGGTGATTGTTGTGGTGATGATGCTAATGAGGTTTTTAAGAATTTGACTGGTATTGCTGATGATGCTTGTTGTCAGTATGCTAGTGATTGTGCTTCTTATAGTCCTGATGGTCGTTGTTATGTTTCTAATGTTCCTTCTAGTGGTGGTGATGGTGGCCCTACTTTGTGTTATAGTGGTTCTTGGAATACTTGTTCTAATTCTAATCATGTTGAGTGTCAACAGATTGGTGATTGGAAGTGTACTACTCCTGATAATTCTTCTGGTACTGGTTGGGGTTGGTATCAGACTACTAGTATGCCTGCTGAGGTTTGTGATAGCGTTGATAATGATTGTGATGGCACGCGTAATGAAGGTTTTACTATTGAGACTTGTGATTGGGAGTGCTTGACTTTTGCAACTCCTGCTTATGGAGGTCCTGGTTTTGATACTGTCTATGACTTGTTTTCTCCTGTTGGTCCTTCTCAGGCTACTAATGATGATTGTTGTGGTAATAATGCCTATGAGTTCTTCTCTGATAACTTTATGAATAATAATTATGATGCTTGTTGTCAGGATCAGTTTGATTGTGTTGCCACTGATCCAGCAGGTGCTTGTTATGCTTCTAATACTATCAATCCTAACACTGGAAAGCTTTGTAGGGTTGGTGGGTCTGCTGCTTGGATTACTTGTGGCTCTGGTAATGCTTGTGTTACCCATGGTTCCTGGCAGTGTTCTACTCCTGACGGTGTTTCTTGGATCTGGTATTATCCTTCGAATCTGCCTGAAGAAGTTTGTGACACAGCAGATAATAACTGTGATGGTAGTTATAATGAGGGCTTATTTGATTGTACTTGTGAAGGCGGTGGAAGTCCTTCAGCAGAAGAGGTTTGTGGTGATGGCATAGATAATAATTGTAATACCATAATTGATGAAAATGATTGTGTTTCAGAGCCATGTGTTCCTTCAAGTGAAAGGTATAAGGATTGCCAGGCTTTTGATTATGAAGCTTATGATTACAAGGTTTTCATAAACTATGACGATGAGGAGTGTCCTTTCGAGTACAAAGACTATTTGAAAAACCATAAATGCGCAGTGACCTCGCCGTACATTGACAATTATTACAAATACAATGAAATGTCAACTGTTTCAGAGTCAATACAGCACTTCAAACTGAAAAACAAGTTTTTTAACGGAGACTTCACTCAAGGATTAGCGAATTGGGAAGCTTATGGTAGCGGAGGCGCTACAGCTCCAACCGTTGATGTAATAGTGAGTGATTCCATGTTTGGAAACATAAGTGTTGAAGTTACTGGCTCAACAACCAGCACTGGTGAATATGCAGGGATTCGTTCGACATTTGATGTGAAGCCAAGCACTGATTATACCGCTTCTGCTTATTTGAAAGCTTCAGGTGACAAGCCAAATATTGGTATACACTGTTTTAGCGAGGCTGATTCAAATATAGACCACAGAACTATCGGATCTCAAGTTGTAACAATATCAGGTACTGACTGGGAGAGGGTTTATGTGCAGTTCCAAACTGATGCTGTAGCGACTGTTTGTAGGGTCAACATATACCTTTCACATGGCGAATCAGGATCTTTCAAAGTGGATGGCGTTCAAGTTGAGGAATTTGATACATATACTGGTTTCGGGTCTGGGATGTATTCTGTAAAGTATGCCTATGACCATAAGAACCGCTTGATATCACAGTTGAATTCTGGAGGAGTTGGAGAGAGTCATTCTTTCGATTTCCTGAACAACGACAGGTTCACAGGCATAAACAACTTAATACCGGATCCGAGCTTTGAGTTATATGAAGGTAACGAATTATTTTATTGGGATGGCGGGTCAGTTAGCTTAACTTCAAATGCGAAGACAGGTTCAAAAGCAATAACAACGAGTGTAAATTATGCTACAAAAACTGTTAATGAATTACTTCCTGTGTTCTCTGGAAAAATTTACACTATGGCCACGTATGCAAAGAAATCAAGTACTGACACTTCTTTAGGATTCAAATTAAATTTTTATGATAAGGACAAAAACAAACTAGATCCAACGACTTTTAATATTGATTATGGAGGGGATACTTGGACAGATGGGTGTGGAGGAAACTGCAAATATAAAAGCCTTTCAGTCACATCATCGAGTTACATAAGGCTTTCACGTTCTTTCAAAGTCCCTGCAAACGCTGAATACATAGAATTGTCTGTTGGCAGAGCAGGTTCAGGAGGAGCAATCATTATTGATGACGTTTCATTAAATCAAGACACAAGTGCTGCGCCTTTCAAGATGCTTGAGTATGAGTACAACCCAGACGCTACAATAGAAACAGTGACATATGATGATGGGCTTGCAGTAGCGAAGTTTGATTATTATCCTAGGAACTGGATTAAAAGCTTAGACACAAATATGGGTGGAAGCTCGATTTTCAATGAGAGCTATGAGTATGATGACTCTGGAAATTTAATAAACATAAGTTATCCTTGGGGAAATTCTACAAAGTTATATTATGATAGTTTGCAAAGACTTACTGATGTCTTGAACTATGGTTATTATTTGGATGAGGGTGATATTACTTTCACTTATGATGCTGCAGGCAATAGGCTTAGCAAATCTGACAAGACTTATGACTACTTTAACAGAAATGTCAATAACAGATTAGAGAGCGATAAGGTTTTTGAATACACTTACGATGGTGCAGGCAGAATTAGTTCTAGAACTTTTGTGGGTGACGGGTCTGAGCTGGATTATTTCCAGTATACTAGGAGTTTTGGAGGAACAGATATTTTTATAGGAACACAAACTTTTGAGTACTACACAGATGGCAACTTAAGAAACATCACTTTACAAACAGGCGAATATATAAGATATTACTACAATCCAAGCGATAACAGTCTTGCAGTAAGAGAAACACCTTATAGTATGGCTTATTACATCACTAATCGCTTTGGCCAGCTGGTTTATCAAACCATTCCTGAATCTTTTAATTACACTCCAATTATTGCTTGCAGAGAAATTGAACAAAACTTCAATGATGCAGGAAAGAAATTGATTATAAAACAGGGATCAGAAGTTCTGGCTGTTTTTGACGACCAGGGTTACTTAAAGATTAAAGGCATTTTTAATCTCTCATCAGACTTTACGTTTGAAAGAGCATTTGGTCTACAAGACAGTACTGGATGGAAGTGGGCTATAGATAATAATGGGAATATGCATTTTATAAGCGGACTTGAATTATTGAAAGAGAAAGTGCCATCTGTATCGCTTGGCGAGAAGAATTTAATATTACAAACAGGTGGTAGCGCCATAGCAGGTGTTAATAATACAGGGACACTACAACTCAAAAAGTGTGTGGCAACAGAACAAGACCTATCAGGGTATTAATAAATAATCATATTTTTCTAATTAGTTAGCAAAACATTTATATACATAATTTTAACCATTCTAATTCTAGGGGAGTAGAGGGGTTAATAGATATTAGAGAATGATTAGCGAAACGATAGGATTCATATTGCTTTATTTCTTGCCAGGTTTCTTTTTCACGATTCTTTTGTTTTCAGATAAAGATTGGTTGGATAAGATTATTCTAAGCATCGGGTTCAGCATTCTTTTTAACATATTTTTTGGCTATATTTTAGGAGCCATAACTTCTTTAACAAGAACTAACTTACTAATACTAAGTCTGTCTTTTTGTGTCATATTAGGAGTAATTATAAAATTAAAAAATAAAAACTTCAAGAAATTTTTACATGCTCAAAAAATAAAACTTAATTTACAACTTGTTTCTGTTTTGGTTCTAATATCTGTTTTCATATTCTTCCTGATATTAAGGGTTCATACAAATTATAATGGTGTCTACCAGACGCTTTACGGACAGTACATTGAAGGAAAGAACTTTAGGTATGACTATCCCATGCATGGTGATGAGTGGACTCATTTAGCTCAAGCTGTTTACATCATGGATTCTAAGAGTTTAGGGTTTGTGAATCCTTACTTGCAAGAGAAGCCTTTTCATCGTGATTTAGAGTCTGGATTTCACATATTCATTGCAGAACACTTCTTGATGACAAAAGTTGATCCTGTTACTGGATATAGGTTTCTGCCAGCATTATTCGCTGTTATCAGTTCTTTGTTCGTTTTTTTGTTTATGAGAAGGATAACAAATGATTACATTGGTCTTCTATCGATGCTGTTCTTTTCAACTTTGAAAAGCAACATTAACATGATGGGAACTTGGTTCTTCATTCCATTTACGATGAGTTTTTTTATCCTTTTCCTATTTATGCATTTCCTACTTGATGTAAAATCTAAAAGGAACTATAGAGAATTCATAATACTGATTTATTTAATCCTTATGTCAATAGTGATATATCCATTCATAGCAGTTTTATTGGTTGGAATATCAGTAATATATTATGGTCTTTCATTGAACTTTTCTAACCAAAAAATATTCTGGCCATTGATATTATCAATTGCTGTTTTTTTCTTTTTGTTATTAAATGATTTACCATTCTTAGAGAAGTTTGTTTTCTTAAGTAGCTGGACTCTGGGCACAATGGGAACAGTGACCTACAATATTATTCCACTAACAGGACCATTAAATGTATTATTTGCTGCATTAGGTGTTTTTTATGTTTTTAAAAGAAAAATAAACACTATACTACTAGTGATGCCAGTTCTATTTTTTATAAACATTCTGATACACCAATTTTTTGGATTCACTATTTTGATAGGATATCAGAGATGCGTTTATTACTTCATGCTAAGCATTGTTCCTTTATCAGCAGTAGGGTTGTACTATATTCTTAAATTAATTAGAAAATATTTATCTAAAATTAAAGAGGTCAAGAAGTATTCTGCTGTTATTGTTTTAATAATAGTTTTTTTAGTATTTGCTTTTTCATTCAGGAATTATTACAATATTGTCGAACAAAAAAATATTGCTGACAAGGCTTCAATAAACCTAGTTCCTCTAATATTTGTAGACGAAGCAGGATACGACGCAATAAAATTTGTTGGTGAAAACTATGAAGACGGAATCGTAGTGATGACAAACAATCTGCTATCATTTGGGATTTATCCAATAAGCAAGAACCATGTTGTCAGCATACAAAGTGCGAATCTCGGCACAGGAAAATGGAGAGCTAAACAATATTATGAATTCTTAAGCAAGAGTTGTTATCATAAATTTTTAAAGTCAAAAATTTTTAATGTTTCAGTTATTATCTCAGAAAGAGATATTGATTGCGTTGGAACTTTTAATTATAGCTTTTATAAATCTAAAAATGGAACTGTTTGCTATGACCCTGAATGTGAGGAAATATATGTTAGTAATTCACGTTTAGTATATAAAAATAAATTATATAATATTTATGAATATCAGAATAAATTGGTGAAGACATATGAAAATATCAGTAGTTCTTCCTTGCAGGAATGAAGAGAAGACAATAAGTACTTGCATAGATAAGATTAGAAAAGCCTTGAAAGGAATGAATTATGAGATAATAGTCTCAGACTCGTCTAAAGATAATTCTCCAAAGATTGCAAGAGCTAAAGGAGCGATCATTGTCAAGCATGACAAGGTTGGGTATGGTAATGCTTACTTGGAAGGATTCAAAAACATTACAGGAGACGTTGTTGTTCTAGGAGATGCTGATAACACTTATAACTTCTTGGAAATACCTAAACTGTTGAAATACATCGGTGAATATGACTTGGTTTTGGGAAGAAGAAAACATATTCATAAAGGAGCAATGCCTGCTCTTCATAGATATATAGGCAATCCTATTCTTTCATTTGCTTTGAGATTTTTTTTTAAAGCAAAAGTTAGAGACTCTCATTCTGGATTGAGAGTAATAAAGACAAAAACACTGAAAAAACTTGGTTTAAAGACTACTGGTATGGAGTTCGCTTCGGAGATGATAATCAAGGTAGTGAAAAATAATCTGAGAATTAAAGAGATTCCGATACATTATTACAAGCGATTAGGTGATTCGAAACTACAAAGCTTCAGAGATGGATGGAAACATCTTAGGTTCATGCTTCTATACAGCCCTTCTTACCTGTTTTTCTTTCCAGGAATATTGCTGTTCATACTAGGACTTTTAGGATTGATATCTTTAAGCTCAGGAGACGTTATTATAAACAATTTTGAACTAGGAATACATACAGCTATATTCGCAAGTCTAATAACAATACTAGGATTTCAGTTAATATTTTTGACATTGTTTGCTAAGATATACATGTTTGCTGTTCTGAAAGAGAAAGAACCATTCGTGGAATCAATGTTGAAACACTTCACATTAGAAAGAGGAATACTGATAGGAAGCATAATATCCTTAATAGGATTATTTATCGGTGGGAGAATACTTGCAAAATGGTTGCAAACAGGCTTTGGAGGATTCTTCCAGCCAGGAATAGTAATATTAGCATCGACACTCTTAATAGTAGGTCTGCAATTAATATTCAATGTTTTTTACCTAAGTATCTTGGGGATTGAGAGGAGATGAAATGTCTGCTTTAGAGTTTGTTGGTGACTGGTTAGTAAAGTTAAACAATAAATCTAACAATCTGGAATATGGGGGTTTATTGAAATGAATATTATTTTTTTTATTTTTTTATCCTTATTTCTATTTTTTCTTAGTGTTTACTTATTCAAGAAAACAAATACTTCAATAATAAATAGAGCTATTTTTAGTGTTTTAGTTTTTTCTTCAATTATTTTTTACTTATTTTATGTTATATCAGATTATTTCACAGGTAATGGTATAACCGATGCAGTGGTCTATCATCTTAAATATGGTTTAGAAGGAGCTGGGTTTTTAGAATATTGGGAGCTTATCGTTGCATCAATTATAGTTATTGCCTTTGGCTTTATTTTTTCATATTGGATATTTTCGAAAAAATCCAAAAATAAATCTAAAAAGACAGTTTATGTTTATACAGCATTTTTACTCATCATATTATCTTTGCTTTCTAGTCCTGCAACCATTGGTTTGCATAGTGTTTTATATCAAGGACCTATCGCTACTGATTTTGACACATTCTATAAACAACCTTATATGAGACAAGTGGGCGATAGTAAAAACTTAGTCGTCATATATGGTGAGGGTTTGGAAAGAACATATTTCAATGAAACTATTTTTCCAGATTTAATCAAAGGTCTTCGCGAATTAGAATCTAAAAGCACTTACTTTACTAATATTAAACAAATCGCTAAAACAGGATATACAATTGCAGGTATGGTAGCTAGCCAATGTGGTATTCCATTATTTAGTCCTTCTCATGGTAACTCTCTTTCTGGGATGGATGAGTTTTTACCTTTAGCTGATTGTCTTGGTGATCTATTGCATAAAGAAGGTTATTATCTTGCCTATTATGGAGGTGCGGATCTTGATTTTCAAGGGAAGAGAAAATTCTATGACACACATAAGTTTGACGAAATTAAAGGCAGGAATGATCTATTGCCTGAAGTATCATATTGGAATTGGTGGGGATTATATGATGACTCATTATTTGATTTAGCTTTCAATCGTTTTATAGAATTATCTGAGAACCAAGATAAATTTGCACTCTTTTTGTTAACTTTAGATACTCATCATCCTGATGGAAGTCCTTCTAGAAGTTGTAATGGAATAGTCTATGATGATGGCTCAAACTCTATTCTTAATGCGGTAGCTTGCTCTGATTATTTAATCACAAACTTTGCTAATAAAATTGTGCAATCTCCTTATGGCAATAAAACTGTTATAGTAGTGGCCTCTGATACTCTCTCTCTAAGAAATACTGCAACTGAGCTTTTGAAACAAGGAAAAAGAAGGAATCTTTTTATGATACTTGAACCAAATGCAAATAACTCAACTAAAATAAATAATCTTGGTTCAACTATGGATATTGGAGTTACAATATTGCCTTTTATTGGTTATAAAGGTGCAATAGGTTTGGGCAGAGACTTAACTAATACAAACTATTCTTGGTCTGAAGTATATTATATTCAAAAAAATGTAACAACTTGGAAACAGGATATTTTAAACTTTTGGAGTTTTCCAATCATTAAAAAAAAGGTTAAAATTAATATTAACGACAAAACAATGAAAATAGATGATAGATTGTTCAGAATACCTATACTTGTCGAATTAGATTCTGATTTGCAAACAACGCTGAAATTTCAATTTTATCTTCCGGAGAAAAGAAGTTTAGTAGAACATGTTAAAAAATTAAACAATGACACTTCATTTTTTTTAGTTGATGAATGTAGAAATACTAACAAATTAGGAGGAGTATTTAAAGGAATGGAATTTTGTTTAGTGTTTGGTAAAGGTAATAAGTATAATATAACTAGTCTTTATGCTAATCGCAGATTAACTCGTAAAGAAATAATGCTTTTGACAGATATATCTTAATTTGAGCGTAAGAATATGAAATATAAGAGAATAAAAATCAGAATTAGTGCATACATACTAATATTGATTCTTTTATTACTAACTGCAAGTTGCTCACAAAATGATAAATATGCAAATAATTTTTTTGTGCAAAGAGTAGCCCATGCTGGTGGAGGAATTGAAGGACAAACATACACCAACAGTATTGATGCTTTGAATTATAATATTAAACAAGGTTTCTTGTATTTTGAATTAGACTTTGATTTAACAAAAGATGACCAGATTGTTTGCATCCATGATTGGAATAGATATGTTGAGAAATTCGGATTTAAAGACAGACCAACTTTACAAGAATTTAAAGAAAAAGAAGCTTCTTATTCTAATTACGAGAAATGCACACTATATTCACTTATTGATTGGTTAGAAGATAATCCTTCTGCAATAATTATTACTGATGTAAAATCTGATAATCTTAAAACTCTTAAGATAATGTCAGAAAAAATACCTGATTTTGAGAAAAGAATTATTCCCCAAATTTATCATCCTCTAAATTTTAATGCTGTAAGGGAATTTGGTTATAAAAAAATAATTTGGACTTTGTACAAATACTCTTTTAGTGATGAAGAAGTTTTGTATTGGGCAAAAAACTTTGAAAAACCATTTGCAATTACAATGGAAGATGGCAGACCTTCTCCAGAGTTATTAAAAAGTTTAAAAGATTTAAAAGTACCAACTTATATTCATACAATAAATTCTTTAGAAAAATTTGATAAGTATAAAAAGGAAGGTGCAACAGAAATTTATACTGATTTCTTATATCCAAATAAAAACTAAAATAATATAATTTGTTTCACCGGCTATTTTTTAGAAAATATTTTAAATACTTATTTTTTTGTTCTTGTTTAACTAGAGGCGTTTTTACTAAATGAAATTTTTGAGGATAAGTTCGATGTTATTATTGGTGTTGATTAACTTATATAGTGTTCTAGCTTATATTGATCCTGGTACTGCTGGCACTATCATCGGTGGTTCTATATGGCCTTTCATTCTGGGAGTATTAGTGGCTATTGGTGCTTTCTTTGTGAAGTATTTTTTTAAACCGATTAAGAGGGGGGTTTTTGTTTTTATGGGGAAAAATAAAAGGAAAAAATTAATAAAACCGTTGTTTATAATTTTGATTATTATATTAGGGGTGGTTTTTAGTTTAGTGTTTTTAGGTGAAAGAATGGTTGTTGATTCGAAGTATAAGAGGGTTCTTGTTATTGGTATTGATGCTATGGATCCTAAGATAACTGATAAGTTGATGTCTGAAGGTAAACTTCCAAACTTCAAGAAGTTAGCAGGACAGGGTTCTTTCATGAGTCTTAATACTAGTTATCCTCCTCATAGTCCTGTTGCTTGGACTTCTATCGCTACTGGTGTTAATCCTGGGAAGCATAATATTTTTGATTTTATAAGACGAAATCCAGAAACTTATTTGCCTGTGTTGTCTCTTTTAAAGTCTGCAAGTGGAATTAGTGGTACTAATTATGAATCTTATGTAAAAGCGAATCCTTTTTGGAGAATCACTAGTAATGCGGGTATTCCTACCACTTTGATTCGTTGGCCTGTGAGTTTTCCTCCTGAAAGGATTAAAGGCAACTTGCTTTCTGGCTTAGGTGTGCCTGATGTTAAGGGTTTTTTGAGCGGTTATACTTATTATACAACTAAAGAGATTGGTAATCAAGGTCAGGAGTCGAATAAAATAATCCAGGTTGAAGAGGATAATAATATAATTGAAACTGAAATATTTGGTCCAAAGACTAAAAAGTCTGGAGAGATAGTTGATATTAAGGCTTTTATGCGTATAAGGCTTAATGAGAATTCAGCAGATATTGTTATAGAAGGTAAGACTTATTCAGTAACTTTGAATGATTGGAGTGATTGGATAAGAGCTAAATTCAAGGTAGACTTTCTGAAGAGTGTTTATGGTATTTTCAAGGTTCATCTTATAAGTTTGGACCCTTTCGAGATGTATATAACTGCGGTCCAGATAGACCCTGAAAATCCTTTGATGGATATATCCTATCCTGCTAAGTATTCCTCTAGGTTGGCTAAGGAGATTGGTCTTTATTATACCCTTGGAATGCCTGAAGAGACAGACGGTTATATTGATGATAGGATTAGTAAAGAGGTATTTTTAGAGCAGATTAATCAACTAGAAGAAGAAAGAGGTAAGATGTTTTGGAAGGAGTTCAAGAATTTCAAAGAAGGTGTCTTTGCTTTTGTGTTTGATTCTTCAGACAGGGTGCAGCATATGTTTTGGGATGCTAAAGTACTTGAAGACGAGAATTTATCTGTGAATGAAGTCGTTGCAGAATATTATTCTGAGAAAGATATTTTTTTAGGTGAGGTTCTGGAACAAATTGATGACGCAACTCTTTTGTTGATTGTTTCTGACCATGGTTTTACTTCTTTTGAACGAGCTGTTAGTATGAATCGTTGGCTTGTGGATAATGGCTTTATGGTTTTGTCTAAGGATATTAATGATGAGGAAGCCCCTTTATTCCAGTTTGTTGATTGGAGCAAGACAAAAGCATATTCTTTAGGTTTTAATAGTGTTTATATTAATTTAAGAGGAAGAGAAAGAAAAGGGGTAGTTGATGATAGGGAGAAAGTTGTTGATGATATTATTGCTAAGCTTGAGAATTTTACTGATAAGAAGACTGGAAAGAAAGTTGTAAACAAGGCTTATAGAAGAGAAGACATTTATAAAGGAAATCATGTTGAAGATGCTCCTGATATCATTATTGGTTTTAATCCTGGTTATAGGATGTCTTGGCAGACAGCTGTTGGTGGATTTACTAAAGATGTTTTAACAGATAATGTGAAAAAGTGGAAAGGAGACCATTTAGTTGACCCATTATTTGTTCCAGGAGTCTTGTTTTCAAACATAAAATTTAATAAATTGTCTGCTTCGCAAATTGATGTTGCACCGACAATATTGGATGCGTTAGGGGTTAAAATACCAGAAGAGATAGATGGAAAGAGCCTGTTGAGATGAAAAAGAACTTTATAATAATATTTTCTATGGTTATCTTAGTATCAATTATTTTTTTAGTTTTAATCAATTCTGATATTGGAGAGATTGGTTCAGGCATTACAGGAGAAGCGGTATCTGAGAATGATTTGGGTTATAAGTGTCCTAATTGTAATGTTATTATAATAACAATTGATACATTAAGAGCTGATCATCTTGGGACTTATGGTTATGAAAGGAATACTTCTCCGAACATTGATGCTTTAGCAAAAGAAGGTGTTTTGTTTGAACAAGCAGTAACTCAGTGGCCAAAGACAAGTCCTAGTATTGCAGCTATGCTTACAGGAACTTACGGACACACAAATGGAGTTATGAGAGGCACGAAACGTAAAATAAATGAAAATAATACTTTACTTGCTGAAGTTCTTAAAGAGCATGGATATATAACTATAGGGGTTGTTTCTAATGGCAATCTAAACTCTTTTTATAATTTTAATCAAGGAATGGACGAGCATATTTTTTTGTGGGATGTTTACATTAATAAAACTGATGAAGCCTATAGAATTTACTCATTAGCATCAGATATTATTGATAATATGACCAATAACAAGTTCTTTTTATGGGTTCACTCTAATGCCCCGCATGCGCCATATAAACCTCCGTCTCCTTTTAATGAATCTTTTATTGATGATGACTATTATAGATACAAGAAATTAAAAATAAATTTTGGAATAGATGTTTATATTGGAGGAATTCCAAGCAGATACAGCCTTAGAAACAATACGAATTTGTTTTATTATATAGCACAGTATGATGGGGAGATATTATTCACAGACTATTATTTAAAAAAATTATTAGATAAATTAAATCTGTTAAATATAAGAAATAAAACTCTTATAATTCTGACTGCTGATCATGGAGAAAGTTTGGGAGATCATAACTATTACTTTGCGCATGGGAGACTTCCTTATGATGCTTCTTCAAGGGTTCCTCTCATAATATCTTACCCTCCTGGAATACCAGAGAACAAACTAATTAAACAACCTGTAGGTTTGATTGATATTATGCCGACGATTTTAGATTTTTTGAATATTAGCATTCCAGACATTGTGGAGGGAGAATCCTTAATGCCTTTTATACTAAATTCAGATGGTGGACATAATAAATATGTTTTTTCAGAAGCTGGTTCTTCCAGATTTTACATTAGGTCAATTAGAGATGAAAGATGGAAGTTAATATTTATCCCTTCTTTACGTGATATAAGAATTATGAAAAAATCACCTTTTGAATTATATGATATAAAAAATGATCCGAATGAAACAAAAAACTTATTTTTTAAAAAACCATTTGTTTCTACAAGATTGTTATCTAATTTAATATACTTTATATTAACAGAAAAAGATTATATGCCTGAATCTCCTGTTATAATTCCAGAAAAAAATAAAAATTTATTAGAGCAATTGAAATCCTTGGGTTATTTGACTTAAGTTCTTTTTTTTAGAAAATCTTTTAAATACTATGCTTGTTTATAGAGTTACTTGATTAGGGGGTGTTTATTGTTTTAAAATGAAGTTAGCTATCTTGCATAATTATCTTGATAACATCGGTGGTGCTGAACGTGTAGGTTTGACTCTTGCTAGAAATTTGAATGCTGATATATACTCTACTTCTATCAATCATGAAGCTATCAAGAAACAAGGTTTTAATATAAAGCCTATAAGTATTGGAAAAGTACCTATAAATGCTCCTTTTCGACAACAAGCTACCCTAAACAAGTTTCGAAGACTCAATCTTAGGGACGAATATGATTATTTCATAATTGATGGAGACTGGGCAATGTCTGGAGCGGTTAATAATAAGCCGAACATGTGGTATGTACACTCACCGATAAGGGAGATATGGGATTTATATGAATATTCGAAAAATAATATGTTTTTTTTAGGAAGGCCTTTGTTTGATGTCTGGGTAAAGTACAATCGTTATCTGAACAAAAAGTATATTAGACATGTTAATAAGATTGTTTGCAATTCCATTAATACACAACAAAGAGTTAAGAAATATCTAAAAAGAGATTCGGTAGTAATAAATCCCCCTACTGAAACAAAACGATTTTATTATAAAAAAACAGGTGATTACTGGTTATCAGTAAGCAGATTAATAAATCATAAAAGAGTTGATATGCAGATGAAAGCATTCAGAAAGCTTCCTAATGAAAAACTAGTTATTGTTGGATGTTATGAACAATCAAAACAATTCTTAGATTATACTAACTATCTTAAGAAAATAAAACCAGACAATGTTACTTTAATCCATAATGTTGATTTCTCAAAACTAGTTGATTTATACGCTAATTGCAAAGGTTTTATCACAACAGCTATTGATGAAGATTTTGGAATGACACCTGTTGAGGCAATGGCTTCTGGAAAACCTGTAATTGCATCGAATGAGGGTGGCTATAAAGAAACTGTTGTTGATGGAGTTACTGGTAAACTAGTTAATGATATTAATGTTGAAAAACTAGTTAAAGCAATAAAAGAAGTTGGAAAAAATCCTGAGAGTTATAAGTCTGCTTGTTTGAAGAAATCGAAGAAGTTTGATGTTAAGATATTCATTAAGAAAATAAAAAGAGAGATTGGAGTATGAGACTAGCAGTTTTTCATGATTATTTTGATGAAATAGGTGGTGCTGAAATAACCTTATTGTATTTAGCAGCAGGATTAAATGCAACGATTTACACAACAAATATAGATAGACAGAAAATAAATCAATTAGGCTTCAAAAAGGTTAATATTAAGTCAATAGGGAGTGTTCCATCAATACGCCATTTGAAGCAATTAGTTACTCAATTAAGATTCTCTTTCTTAAAAATAAGAGGGTTTGATAGATATGTTTTTGGAGGACCTTACTCAATTTATGCGTTAAAAAAACACAAACCTAATTTGTGGTTTTGTTTCAGCCCTTTGAGAGGTTTGTATGATTTAAGATATTTCAAAAAAGGATTCTTTGAAATACTAAAGCAACCAATCAAAGAGATACAAATATATTTTGATAAAAAAGCAGTTAAGAACATACAAAAAATAATTTGTAATTCACAGACTACTATGAATAGGATTAAAGAATATTATAACTTAGATTCTAAGGTCATATATTCACCAGTAGATACAACTGAATTTAACTATGAAAAATACAAGAATTATTGGTTATCAGTAAGTAGAATTGACCCTTATAAAAGAATTGAACTTATAATAAGCGCTTTTTCTAAAATTCCTGATGAAAGATTAGTAGTTGTTGGAGGAACTGTTCCAGAACATGACAGATATCTAAGAATTCTTAAAAAGAATTCTACAAAAAACGTGAGTTTTACAGGGCCAATATATGATAGAAAAAGATTAGCTGACCTGTATGCTCATTGTAAAGGGCTTATAACAACTGCTAAGGATGAGGATTTTGGAAAAACACCTATTGAAGCAATGGCATCTGGAAAACCTGTCATTGCTCCAAATGAAGGCGGTTATAAGGAGACAGTTGTAGATGGAGTTACAGGAAAATTAATTGATGATATTAATAGTAATAAATTAGCAAAAGCAATAAAAGAAGTTGGCAAGAATCCAGAGAGTTATAAGTCTGCTTGTTTGAAACAAGCAAAGAAGTTTGATACTAAGGAGTTTATAAAAAAAATTAAGAAGGAGATATTATGAAGTCTTTAATTCGGTTGATAAAGAGAATCCTGTCTGGTATGAAACTAAAAAGACTTGATTCAAAAGATATACCGAATAATAAAAATGAAATAAGACTATTTTTAATCGTGAGAAACGAATCTTTACGTTTGCCGTATTTTTTTAAATATTACAAAAAACTAGGCGTGGTTAGATTTTTTGTGGTTGACAACAATTCTACAGATGATACTGTTAAATTCTTGTTGAAGCAAAAGAACACTCATGTCTTTGAGACAAAAGAGCGCTTTGATAGACAAGCAGAGAGGATAGATTATATGCTTCATCGATATGGTGTTGGTTATTGGTGTGTTGTTGTGGATGCAGATGAGTTCTTAAGGTACCCGCATAGTGAAAAAATAAATCTGAAACAAATTTCTAAATTTTTAGATGGCAAGGAATATGATGCGTTGCACTGTCTTTTATTGGATATGTACTCAAATAAACCTTTGCGATTAACTTATTATAAGAAGGGAAGTAATCCCTTATTAGTCACACATTATTTTGATTTGGATTCTCATGTCAAATATAAAGATTTTATAGAAGGAAGCGGTCGTTGTAAATTCAAAGGTGGGTTTCGAGATAGAGTTTTTGGACTTTCATCGGCTTCACTTTCAAAGTACCCTCTTATAAAATTCAAGAAAAAAATGTATATTCTCTGGGGTGCTCATCAAATCGAAGGTGCCTCCGTCTCAAAAATAGAGGGTGTTGTGTTGCATTTTAAATTTTTTAGTGATTTTATTCTAAGGATTTCTGAAGAAGCGAAAAGAGAAGAACATTGGAATAATGCGAAACAATACAAGATTTATAATTCAAAGACAAGAAAAGATTCTTCTGTAAATTTTTATTACTCGAAATCAACTAGATTTAAAGACAATAATCAACTAATTAGATTAGGGATTATGAAAACCTCGAAAGAATTTGAATCTTACGTAAAAAATTGTGAAAAATGACTTTTAAAAAAGAAAAAGGGTTAGTTAGTATTATTATCCCAACTTATAACCGAAAAAAAGACTTGGATAGATGCTTAAGGAGTGTTTTTAAGCAGAGCTATAAAAATAAGGAAGTAATTGTTGTAGATGATTGTAGCTCAGATGATACTAATGATTATATTAGGAGAAGATATCTTCAAGTCAAAATATTTGTGAATAAAAAAAATAGGGGTCCTAATTATTGTAGAAATTTTGGTACAGTAAAGAGTAAAGGAGAATATGTTCTGATTTTGGATAGTGATGTTGAATTAGTAAATAAAAACCAAATAAGGAATATGGTTAACATAATAAATAGTGATAAAAAAATAGGTTCTTTAGGAGGTTGTTTTCTTCCTTCTGATAAAAAAATTCGTGCTTGTAATTTAAAAGGTCCTTGTTTTATTGATTTAGAAGATAAACATTTGTTAAAAATTAAAGGTTTTTTATTGAAAGAATGTGATTGGATTGGTTCAAATAACTTGTTTATGAAAAAAGAGTTAATCTACAAACTAAAAGGCTTTGACGAATCAACAATAGGTGGTGAAACAGAGTTTGAAGTTGGCATGAATCTAAAACAGCAAGGATTTCTAAATCTCTTTGGAAAAGAAATAGCTGTAAAACATATCCACAGTAGCCTGGAAAGAGATAATATTGGTATTGAATCAAAGATTGCCAAACGATACGTAAGGGAGACATGGACAACAAGAAACAGGATAAAATATTTGATAAAGAATGCTTCAGTTATAGATAAAAAAACAAAGAAGAAAATTATAACTTTGAATTTTGTCAGAGTTCCAAAACAACTAATATCTATTCTAGCTTTCATCAAACAGCAATTTTTAGGGTTAAAAACAAAGGATTCGCAAACTATTCCTTCTTTGAAAACTAAATGGAAACTTTTGTTTCTGGAAATTCTACAGTTTTTTCTCTATGTAGGATTGATGTTTGACTCTTACATATGGAACTTGATTCATTACAAACAAACAATTAAATCCAAAGAAATTAATTTTTTAGATAAAAAAAGATGAAGAAATGAAACTTAATAATAATCACTCCAAGACTAAGAAGATAATTTTTGTTATAGGACACGGTCGCTCAGGAACTACAATGTTAAATAAGGTGTTATCTGCACATCCAAATATTAGCTTTATAAACAGTGAATTTGATGATTTACCTTTCTTTTTTACTTACTGGAACTCATATAATCAGTGTGGGACTAATCGGACCATGATGATTGCAAAAGACATGTTTAGTATTTTAAACTTGAAAAAAAATTTTTATGATCAGTACTTAGATTTTTTTAAAGTGGAAACAATGAATTTCAAAGAATTCATGAATACGTTCTTTGATTTTTTTAGATGGAAGAATAATTGTAATCTTGTAGGTATAAAGATAGCCAATAACTTTCATGAAAATATAGAATTAATAGCTAACTTGTTTGATACTGCTTTTTGTATTCATATTATTAGAGATCCGAGGGATATATTTTTATCTATAAAAAAAGCTTCTTTTGGTACATTCAGTCCGTATTATTCTGCAATTTCTTGGAAAAATGCTATAAACAAAATAATCACTTTAAAAAATAAGAAACTGAACTATTATGAGATAAAATATGAATCACTCATAACAAATCCTGAAAAAGAAGTAAAAAAACTATGCCGTTTTCTTCAAATGCCTTTCTCTAAAAACATGATGAACTTTCAGAGAAAAATAAAAAAAACAGACATCCATCATAAATTCTTAAAGAAAGGTTTTGTTAGTAATAATTTTAATAAATGGAAAAAAGAACTAACGAAAAAAGAATTAGAGTTAATTTATGCAGCCGCAGGAAAAGAAATTTACAAATTTGGCTACTCAAAAGAATTTTTAGATCAAAAAATAAGCAATGCAACTAGATTCAGAGAATATTTTTTTGATAAAATACTTATAACTTATAGTAAGTTAAGAACTTTGAAACTTTTGAAAAATAAGAAGAAAATGTATAAAACAAAAATACAGATTGCACGAAAACTTTCACGATGAAAAAAACCATTCAAGTGTCAGTTATAATTCCGATATTTAATAGTGAGAAGACCCTAAATGGCTGTTTAGAATCTGTCCTTAATCAATCCTTCAAAAATTATGAAGTAATCCTTGTTGACAATAATTCAACTGATAAGTCAAAGCAAATAATAAGCTCTTTTCAGAATTCAAATAAGAAAATAAGATATTTTTTTGAAAAGGAAATATCAAGAGGTGCTGCACGAAATAGAGGGGAAAAACAAGCAAAAGGAGATATAATTCTTATGGCAGATGCTGATTGCGTTGTACCTCGAAGCTGGATTGAAAATATGATTTTTCCAATAGTTGCTAATGGATACGATGCTATTCAAGGATTTCAAGAAAACTTTCAAAATAATTTTTGGTCAAAACAAACTCAAATAAGATTAGCTCTAAAAATGAATAGTTTTGATAGTCAAAACACTATTGGAATGATTGATACAAAGAATTTTGCAATAAAAACCTCTGTATTAAAGAGGCTAGGTTTCACAAACAGAAAATATATTAGCGGAAATGATACTGACTTATCCATAAGATTTAAGAAGAATAATTTGAAATTAGTATTTCTAAAAAGCGTGAAAGTTAAACATAATCATCCAAACTCTTTTAGGACTATTGTCAGTAAATGTTTTTATAGGGCTTACTGGTGTGCAATAATCGCAAAAGATAACAAAGATTATCTGAAAAATACTGACTTCTTAAAAAGAACAAATCAGACTTTTTTCTCATTTATGAAGTTTTTTCCTGGACTTTTTAAAACTTTATTTACGAAAGGTTTAAAATACACTTATTTTGATTTAGTTACAGGTTTAACATGGAGGGTTGGTTTAATTTATAGCAAAATTAAGAACTATTGGTAACAAATGAGAATATTATATGTGCTTCAATCATTTCCTAAGCTTTCAGAAACATTTATTATGAATGAGATTGTTGAATTAATTAAGTTAGGTAATGAAATAACAATTCTTGCTAAGGAAAAAGAAGAAAATATATTTCATAAGAAAGTAGCTAAATATAACCTTCTTAACAAAACAATTTATTCACCAGTTTACAAATTTAATAAAGGACGTTATAAATTATTGATTTTTATAATAAAATTACTTTTTGATTTTGTTTTACACCCTTTTAGAACCGCTTTACGTTTTAAATTATTGATTTCCAGCCAAAAGAATATGTGGTATGCAATTGATAGTTATTTTTCAATAGAAAAAGTGTTTGGTATGAAGTTTGATTTGATTCAAACAGGCTTTTCAACTTCTCATATAATTGATAATGCCTATTTATTATCCAGAATTCTGAATGTTCCTTTTGTACTAATGTTTCGGGCTTATGAGCTATATAGAAAATCTGATCTTAAGAAATTAAATAAAAGAATAAACATCGTCAAACATGCTTCGAGTGTTGTTACAATCTCATACTATAACAGAGATTATATAAAAACTAAATTTAATATCAGGAACATTCCTGTGGTTCATGATTCAATTGATGTTAATTTGTTTAAACCAATGAAAAACAAGAATACAAAAAGAATAATATCTATTGGCCGTTTTGTTGATCAAAAAGGTTTTTCTTATCTTGTTAAAGCTTGTAACATCTTGGATAAGCGAGATATTGATTTTGAACTTGTATTTATTGGTATAGGTCCTAATAAGAAGAAATGTGAGAAATTAGTAAAGGAATATAAGCTTTCTAATGTTTTTTTCAAAGATTCTCTGCCTTCAGATAAAGTTAAATTAGAACTTGGTAAATCTTCTATTTTTGTTCTGCCTTGTGTTGTTACAAAAAATGGAAATCGTGATATATTAGCAAATGTTTTAAAAGAAGCTATGGCAATGGAAATACCTATAATAACTTCTGATATTTGTGGGGTTGATGAGTTAGTTGAACATGAAATCTCTGGTTTATTAGTTCCTCCAAAGGATCCAGAGGCTATTGCGAACGCAATCGAAAAACTTTTGAAACATCCTGAACTCAGAAAGAAAATGGGTGCGGCTGGTCATAAGAAAATTATTAAAGATTTTAATATAAAAAAGGAAGTGAAAAAACTAGAAAAAATTTTGCAAATGGCTATTAATAGTAAATAAATTTTAATATTATATGAACTCGCTTTGTAAAAAAATGATTGAAAAAAAATATTTTGCCTCCTGGCTAATGTTACCAAAATGTAATTTCAGTTGTGTTTACTGCTACTACGCAGTGCCAATTCCAGGAACAAAAACCTATAAACCTTTACAACCTTCAAAATCAATAGTTAAAAGATTAATATCACATATTAAATCAATTTTTGGTCTGAAAAAAAAGAAACCACTTCCAGTAAAACCTAAGATATTCACACATAACCTGATTGAATCCCTTAAAAAAACAGACAAGGATTGGATAATAGGGATGACTGGCGGCGAACCATTCCTTTATCCTGATTTCGTAGAAGTCTGTAAAGAACTAATAAAGCACTATAGGATCGCCATAGACACGAACCTCAGCTTGGATTCAAAGGTTCGTGAATTCGCAGAAGCTATAGACCCAAAAATGGTTGAATATATTTATGTGTCAACTCACATTCGTGAGCGAGAAAGAAGAAAAGATGTAAATGGTTTTATAGATCGAGTGCTATTACTAAAGAAAAAAGGTTTTCGTGTAACTGTGAATTATGTTTTACACCCTGATCTAATAGAGAGGTTTGAGAAAGATCACGAGTTCTTTAAATCCAGAGGAATAGCATTATCCGTCAGACCCATACAAGGAAAATTCAATGGAAAAATCTATCCTTCCAGTTACACTGATTCTGAAAAGAAGCTCATATTAAAGTATAGTCCGAAAGTGAAATCTTACCCTGCTAACTTTAAAGGAATTCCATGTAACGCAGGTAGGAATTTTATAAGGATCAACGATGCAGGAGAAGTTATGAGGTGTGCTTCTGATAAAAAAACACTTCTCGGAAACATATTTTATGGAATAAAACTATTTAACCAAGCAATGCCCTGCACTGTTGACAAATGTCACTGTTTTGGAGCAGACTTAATAGAAATTAAAAACACTTAATAGCTCAATCAGTAAATAATTTAAATGTTTGTTCTGTTCTCTTTGTTTATGTTTGGTTTGTTGAAAAGTTTTTTTGGAGTTTCTTCGAATAAAGAGTTTTCTTTTACTGATGAGCAGAAGTTGTTTTTGAAGTGGTTCTGGAAGGATTTGTCTCGGAAGTATTCTTCTGTTGTTATTTATGGTGCTAATCAGCATACTGTTGAAATGCTTTCTTTAATTAAGAATAGTTCGAAGCCAAAAATAACCTTTATATGTGATAACAACACTAAAAAAAGACAAATTAATGGCATTTCTGTAATCAAGATTAACAACCTAAAATCCATAAAATCAGATGCGATAATTGTATCCAGCGAAACATCTGAAGAATATTTGGTCAAGAAAGCTGAAATCTCATCAGATAAACTAGAGGTCCCAGTTATTAAAATATACAATGATTATCTTTCAACATGGTTTTCGACTTTTAATAAACGTAAGTATAGACCAATAATACCTGAGAAAAGTTACATAATATGCTGCACCCCTCGCTCTGGAAGTAACCTTCTAAGGCTTTTACTCAGAGAAACAGAATTAGCAGGCAATCCAAAAGAGCATTTTGGAAGCATGTTCAAAGTAGTTGAAAATGGAAATATACCTTACGTAGAATATCTCAGAAAAATCAAGAGCTTTACTTCAACACCTAACAAAGTTTTCGGAACAAAAATGCATTGGTTCATTTATGAGAAATTTGAACGATTTATGAAACGAACTTCTTACTATAAGAATTTGAAAGGTGATGATCTGCTGAGAGAAATCTTTCCAAATCTTAAATACATCTTTTTAACAAGAAAAGATAAGATTAAACAAGCTATATCGTACTGGAAAGCCAAACAAACAAGAGTCTGGGTTAGTTTTGGAAATGAGGAGCTAGCGTACAAAAAAGAACCGGTTTATAGCTTTAAAGGAATTAATGAATGCCTTAAGAAAATTGAACTTGATGAGGAAAAATGGCTTGCTTTTTTCAAGGATAACAATCTTAGTCCTTTGACAATCATATATGAAGATTTATGTGAGAACTTTGAGGGTGCTATCAAAGAAGTACTCAAATTATTAGAAGTATCTATTCCTAAAAATCTTAAAGTAAGCAAACCGAAAAGCAGAATACTATCAGATGATTTATCTAAAGAATGGCTTATCAAATTTGTCGAGGATTGCAATAAGCATAACTTAAAAATCAATTCTTGAATGTAAAGATATTTATACAATAAAAAAATACTGATAACTATGTCTGAAAAACAAGATTTTACAAAACTGAGCCAAGTTGAACCTGTGAAAAAATATGCATTTGTTTTTGTATGTCAAAAAGGAAATCTTGAAATCGAGTCATTGCTTCTAGCTGCATCATTAAAACGTTTCTTAAAATGTGATTATGAACTAATTGCTGCAATTCCTCATCCAATTGAAATATTTGGTAAACCAAGAACAACAACAATTGATTCATTAAAGAAAATGGGTGTAAGGATAGTAGATATTTACAATGATATAGTTCCAAAGAAGAATTTCGAAAAACGCCATTTGGTTGCAAACAAATATCCTTGTCTAAGAATCCCAACTGATGCTGATAAATTAATTTTTCTTGATAGTGATATATTGTTTTATAAAGATTTTTTTGGAGATATACGTTTCTCTATCCCATTAAATTTAGTGCGAGTTGGTTTCCTAGGAGCTTCCATGTATAGTGGTATATACAAAGAAATTTTTGAATCAATGGGCATTGAGTTACCTTCTTTGTTAATAAGAATAGAAAAAGAAAATAAGGTTACTTACACACCACCTCATTTTAATAGTGGGTTTGTGGCAATAAAAACTGATTTAGCCCCTAAATTATCAAAGTACTGGTCTGATTTTTTTAAAAAACTTGAAGCTGAAAAAACTTTGGAAAATCCTTTGCATACTGATCAAATAGCTCTAGCTTTGGCAGTGCAAAAAATGAATGTTCCTTATGAGATTCTATTCTTAGACAGATCTTTAAATAATCCTTCTTTTTTTCATTATAGTTTATTAGAACGCTTGAAAAACAGGGTTAAAATGAGAGAGCTGGCAAAGTACCTAGCGAAAGAGCTACCGGAAATTAAAGAATTAGTTCGAGATCATCCTGCTTGGCAATTCTTGCTAAACTAGTTATATTAACGAACGTTTTTTTTAATTAGTAAATAATTTAAATGTTTGTTCTGTTCTCTTTGTTTATGTTTGGTTTGTTGAA
>JACKQG010000175.1_pt1 | contig 93103 bp, 82 predicted proteins | sample 8237621 | NCBI WGS metagenome assembly JACKQG01 (sample SAMN15677084, study PRJNA649215) | marine metagenome | biome: marine; feature: Black Sea; material: saline water; isolation source: suspended particulate matter (SPM) from the Black Sea western gyre | collected 2013-06-09/2013-06-10 | depth...
TTTTTTAATTGAAAATACACCTTAGCACATTGTCTCATTTATGGGGTCCACTATATTCTGCAAGAATAAAAAATAGTGTCAAGTATTTTTTTTCTGAAAAATAAAAACAGATCCGGAAATGCTGGCTTCAAAAGCACATTTTTGTTATGCTCAAAAACAACTTCAAAAGGAAAAAATGGAGCATCCCGGACGCTACTGGCAAAAACTGAATGACGGCAGGATTCAGTGTGAAATCTGCCCTAGATTGTGTAAACTGCATGAGGGACAACGTGGACTCTGTTTTGTACGTCAGGCAAAAGAAGCACAAATAGTACTCACAACCTATGGCCGCTCCAGCGGATTTTGCATTGATCCCATTGAAAAAAAACCGCTGAATCATTTCCTTCCTGGCACACCGGTTTTATCTTTCGGCACAGCCGGATGCAATCTCACCTGTAAATTTTGTCAAAACTGGGACATCAGCAAATCACGGGAATTTGATCGACTCAGCGCAACTGCTTCTCCTGAAATGATTGCCAAAACTGCAAAAGAATCCGGCTGCCGCAGCGTTGCTTTCACTTACAATGATCCGGTGATTTTTCTGGAATATGCAGTTGATGTCGCAGAGGCCTGCCGTGAACTGGAGATCCATCCTGTAGCAGTCACCGCTGGTTATATTCTTCCGGAAGCACGTGAAGAATTTTTCCTCAAGATGGACGCGGCAAATGTTGACTTGAAAGCCTTCACTGAAAAGTTTTACAAAAAGATTTGCGGTGGAAATCTCGCGCCTGTTTTGGAAACTTTATTGTATTTGAAGCACGAAACTGAAGTTTGGATTGAACTGACCACTCTGCTGATTCCGGGAGAAAACGATTCTCCGCAAGAACTGCAAGCAATGACGGAATGGATCGTCGAGCATTTAGGTGCGGATGTACCCCTGCACTTTTCCGCCTTTCATCCGGATTGGAAAATGCGTGAGATTGAATACACGCCGCATTCCACTTTAAACCGCGCCAGGGAAATTGCTCTGGGTAATGGAATACGTTACGTCTATCTCGGAAATGTGCATGACAAATCCGGATCAAGCACATACTGTCATGAGTGCGGTGACTTGTTAATCGGCAGAGACTGGTATGAATTAAGCGACTGGAATCTGGATGCTGCAGGAAGCTGTGTTTGCTGCGGAACTGAGTGTTCAGGTTTTTTTGAAAAAATCCCCGGAAACTGGGGTGCAAAGAGGCTTCCGCTGGAATTCTAAAACAATTTCAGCCAGTCATTACCCAGGCACCATAACCGACAACACGTCCGTAATCGCCAGAGGTGTCTCCGGAATTGCAGAGGCCGAGGCGTTGAATTTTCCATTTGTTTTGAGAAGCGGCCACTAAAGCACCACACAACGGATACGCTCCGCAGGCATCTTCCGGAGAAAGTTTTTGTGGATCCAGAAGTTCGATTGCGTTTGCGGTAACCGCGTCTTTTTGCTGTGCGGTTTGATAATCATGAAAATGACTCAGATCCGTACTGACTACAATCAGTGTTTCCAAGTCCGCACTAAATTGCTGAATTATTTCAGCAAGCTGTTCCGTCTTCGTTTCTCCTACAACCAAAGGCAGCAATTCGAAAGCACCGAGGGTTTCCTGCAAAAAGGGCAGTTGCACTTCTAGAGAATGTTCTTCAGCATGAGCCGTATCATTGACAGAAATCCACGGATTATTTTCGGTCAATTTTCGCATCCATGTTTTGTCCAGATTTATTCCGCCAAGTGGAGTTTCAAAAACATCCGCCTCCGGAAAAGCCGCACCCTGTAACCAGACACGGTGAGCCGGACCTAAAAGTAAAACACGCTTAAATTGAGGTTGATTATTTTGCAGAAGCCGATATGCGGAAGCCGCTATTTTTCCGGAAAAGCTGTAACCAGCGTGAGGCACGATGAGCGCGCGTAGAAAGGAATTTCCTTCATTCTCAAATTGAAAAGATTTTTGTTCAGAGTCTGCTTCACGCAAAAATTTTCTCACTGTATTCCGGAGTTCCACGGAATTTCCCGGATAAAACATGGAAGCCACGGCAGTGGGGCGTATTCTTTGGGACGGAGTTACAGTAATCATAGTCTACCTCACTAAAGCAAGGTTCAGCAGTCAATAACCAAAGTGTTTTATTTCTTCACCTTTTTCTTCAATATCAGTCATGGCCTGGATTCCCATTTCGAGATGCATGTCAACATATTTCGCAGTAACTTTCTTATCCATTTCCTGTGTTTTAACTCCTTCAGGCAGCAGCGGCATATCAGAGACAAGCAGAATTGCTCCACGAGAAATTTTGTTTGCATGCCCCACAATAAAGAGAGTTGCGGTTTCCATGTCAATGCCAATGGCGGAAAGATTGATCAGGCGTTTGCGGAATTTTGTATCCCACTCCCAGACTCGACGGTTTGTCGTGTATATGACTCCGGTGCGGTATTCCTGTCCATAATCTAGCAGTGTATCAGAAACAAATTTATGCAGCTTAAAAGAAGGTAAAGCTGGAACTTCAGGAGGCAAATAATCATCGCTCGTTCCTTCTCCGCGGATGGCTGCAATCGGAATAATATAGCGTCCAATATCTGCAGATTGCTTCAGGCCTCCACACTTGCCTAAAAACAAAACTCCTTTTGGATTACAGGCAGTCAGCAAATCCATGATGGTGGCGGCATTTGCGGAGCCGATTCCAAAGTTTATGATGCTAAGGCCGTTCCTGTTAGTTGCAGTCTGCATCGGACAGCCTTTACCTCTGATTTCACAGTCAAAACGTTTTGCAAATTTGGTCAGATAATTGCTGAAATTTGTCAATAATATATAATCGCCAAATTCTGTAATCTCAGTTCCAGTATAGCGCGGTAACCAGTCTCTGGTAATTTCTATTTTGGTTTTCATTTTTTGTTTTTTTGCAGATATAACTCAACAGTCAGTTTCAGTAATGAAACTCTACCATCAATTTCTACCTGAATTTATAAAAGTTGCCAGTTATACCTAGGTCAAAAACAGGAACGAATATCGGCTATTAAAATGTAGAATTTAAAATAACTATGGGAATTGAATTTGCGGAAATAAAGAGGCGGGGTGGAAGCACTGCTGGGCAGCAGTGCTTCCGGACTAAAATTCAACTGAGATTACATTGCATCCCAGATCTTGTGAGTCCATGCACCTTTAGGTTTTTTAGTGATGACAGGATCAGAGTCTGAAGACATCAGAACTTTGACTGTACGCCTGTAATCAGCTGGGATAAGATACCCAATACCTTGGGGCTGATCACCTACCAACTTACTGATTTCACGCATCATCCGACGCTGATGTTTTTCTGTCTGCGCACCAGTATCGTCATTTTCCAAGACAATATCTGCTGCTTCATCAGGATGATCACCTGCATACTTCCAGCCTTTGATTGAAGCTTTGAGGAAGCGGGCCATTTTATTGACGAAAGCCTTTTTTCTCAGATTTTTTTCCATGACATACAAACCGTCTTCCAAAGTGGCAACACCTTGGTCTTCATACTTATAAACAACCAGTTCTGAAGGGCTGAGTCCAGCATCAACAACCTGCCAGTATTCGTTGTAAGTCATAGTTGAAACACATTCTGCCTGCTTCTGCAGAATTGGATCCACATTAAAACCCTGCTTCAAAACAGTCACACCGTTTGAACCACCAGTTGTTGGGATACCCAACTTGCTCATCCAACTCAGGAACGGATACTCGTTACCGTAAAACCAAACTCCCAACGTTTTTCCACGAAAATCGGCTGGAGATTTAATTCCGCTGTCTTTGCGACAGGTGAGCATCATACCGGACTTTTTGAAAATTTGGGCAATGTTTACCAGTGCCACACCCTTTTCACGTGATGCCAAAGCTGAAGGCATCCAGTCGATGACAACATCTGCTCCTCCACCTGCAATCACCTGCGGCGGCGCAATGTCCGGACCACCAGGCTTGATTGTCACATCCAGTCCTTCGGCCTGATAAAACCCTTTGTCCTGGGCTACATAGTAACCTGCGAACTGAGCTTGCGTGACCCACTTCAACTGAATGGTCACTTTATCTGCTGCTTGTGCGGAAAATGCCAGCCCAACTGCCAGCATTGCCATCACTGCTTTATTCATTATCTTCATTTCTCACTCCATTGGAGGTTATAATTTAGACTAACTCACTCTAACAAGTCAGCCGACTCGGAAAGAAGGGTGCCATCCTGTGAACTGCCGCTCCAAAAAAGCCAACAGTGCATAAAATAACGACCCGGACAATGCTGCCACCGCAATGGATGCCCATACGACGTCAACATTCATGCGGCCGATTTCGGTAGAGATTCGAAATCCCATTCCGACAATCGGCGTACCAAAGAACTCCGCTACAATTGCACCAATTAATGCCAATGTAGAGTTGATCTTTAATGCATTAAAAATAAAAGGCAGTGCATTCGGAAGACGCACCTTCAAAAACATCTGCCAGTAATCTGCAGCATAGGAGTGCATCATATCAAGTTCCATCCGCTCAGTTGACCTTAATCCTGTGAGAGTATTTACCAGCATCGGGAAAAAAGTCATCATCACCACCACTGCTGCTTTTGACTGCCAGTCAAAGCCGAACCACATCACCATTATCGGTGCCACTCCAACAATGGGCAGGGCACTGGCAAGGTTACCCAACGGCAGCAAACCACGCTGTAAAAAAGGCACTTTATCCACTAGGATTGCAACAAAAAACCCAGAACCGCAGCCCAGGAAAAAACCAGCCAAAACTGCCTTCATAAATGTCTGCTGAAAATCAGCCCAGAGAGTATCCATTGATTTTACAAAGGCTACTCCAATTAATGACGGTGAGGGCAACAAAACTTGTGGTACCTGAAAACCTACAGTGACAATTTCCCATAAATACAGCAGCATTCCGCCAAACAGCAATGGTACCAGCAGATTAATGGCGATTGCCATTTTTTTGTTGAGCCTGGTATCTACATTTGACCAGAGCCCCATGACTTTCCAAATCAGACCGAGAATGGAAACAACATAAAGCCAGAATCCCCATGAGATTGTCTCGGAATCTACAAGATGCACACTGTTCAAAGTCGCCAGACAACCTCCGGCAACCAGCAGAGTAATTGTAGTTTTACCCAGTATCTGTTCAGTAAATCCCTTGCGGAATAGAACAACAGCTGCGCCAATCAAGGGCAGCAAAGATAACAAAGCTGTATTTTCACCAAGTGACATCCAGTTTCCCGAAAAGAAAAATTGGACTGCAAAACTGCTTATGAAAAACCAATAAAGAATTCCGGAAATTTTCACGCCTGTATCCCCATTCTTTTTTGAACTTTACTTTCCATTGCACCCATCAGATATACAAATGATCCGGCAATAATCGAGGCCAGTATCAACGCACTCCAAATTTGCACTGTCTGACCGTAATATGATCCTGTTAATAAACGGGCTCCCAAGCCGGCCCTTGCACCTGCAGGCAATTCTCCCACAATTGCTCCAACTAAACTGATAGCTATTGAGACCTTGAAACTTGCAAACAAAAATGGAGTTGAAGAGGGCCAGCGCAGTTTTCTAAAAGTCTGGGCTTGAGTAGCATTGTATGTTTTCATTAAATCCAGATGCATTGGATCGGGTGAGCGCAAGCCCTTGACCATTCCAATTACAATTGGAAAAAAACAAAGATATGCTGAAATGAATGCTTTTGGTAAAAGTCCAGTCACACCAATTGCACCCAAAACAACTATGACCATTGGTGCAATTGCTAAAATTGGAATTGTCTGTGAGGCAATAACCCAGGGCAAGACACTTTTGTTGAGTGTTGGAACATGAACTATTCCTACTGCCAGCAAAATCCCCAAAACTCCTCCCATTGCAAAACCAACCAGAGTAGAAGAAATAGTCACCCAACTGTGATAGATTAGGCTGCGCTTAGAATTTATCTTGTAACCAAAGATTGATTTCTTCAAGTCCAGGGCAATCTGATGCGGCGCCGGCATGATAGGACGCTTCATGGCCCAGGAATCTTCAACCAGTCTGGGGAGATCCCACTCGATATTCCTGCGCTCATACTTGTCGATCAAAACTGCAGAGTTGAGATATACTGCTGCCCCATACCAAATTACTGTGGTAAAGGCCAGAACTGCTGCAATCGATAAGAATGATGAAGTCCGCCAATTCATACTAAAACTCAGTCATAACTGTGTCCTGCACGCAAACCTTCACGGATGCGGTGTGACAGTTCAAGAAATTCCTTGGTCTCCCGCATATCAAGTGTACGCTTTTCGGGAAGAGTACTTTTGATCACATCAATTATCTTCCCCGGCCTGGGAGACATAACCACAATTTTTGTTGAAAGATAAGCTGCTTCGGGAATTGAGTGCGTAACAAAAACAACCGTCTTATGTGTTTGTTCCCATAATTTGTGAAAATGCTCATTCAACTGATCACGGACGATTTCGTCGAGTGCTCCGAAAGGTTCATCCATCAACAACAAATCAGGTGAAAAAGTAAGAGCGCGTGCAATTGAGACACGTTGCTGCATACCGCCCGAAAGCTGCCAGGGGAATTTTTTTTCAAAACCTGTCAATTCCACCATCTCCAGTGCCTGACCAATCAGTTCTGATTGTTCCTCTTTTTTAATACCCATGATTTCCAAAGGCAATTTGAGATTACCCTCAACTGTACGCCACGGATAAAGTACAGGCGCTTGAAAAACATAACCGTAGGCACGCTGCAGACGAGCCTCCTCAGGTGTCATACCGTTTACGGAAATCTCACCTCTGGTTGGTTTTTCCAGATCTGCAATCACTCGCATCAAAGTCGTTTTTCCACAACCTGAAGGCCCAATCAGAGAAATAAAATCTCCTTTTTCTATCTCCAGATCTATTTCAGAAAGTGCTTGAATTGGTCCGTCTGCAGTTTGGAAAACAAGGTCAACTTTGCTGGCTTTTACAACCAGTGATTTTTCTGCCATTATTACGCCCGCTCAACGGAAGTTGGAGCAGTTGCAGAACTGCGCTTTTCAACTGCACTATAATAGGAAGCAAAACATGGACGATCTACATAGCGACCAACACCACGTTCTGTCCGAACATCACCTTCCTTGTATACCAGTTTGCCCTGACTGATTGTTGCCACATTGATTCCAGTTAACTCCATGCCTTCAAAGATATTAAAATCAACATTTTGGTGATGAGTTTTTGCGGAAATTGTATGAGTGGCCTGTGGATCAAAAATAGCAATATCTGCATCACTTCCTGCTGCAATCAAACCTTTACGTGGATAAATGTTGAATATTTTAGCCGTGTTTGCAGATGTAACTGCCACAAATTCACTCATCGTCAAACGTCCTGTATTTACACCATGAGTCCAGAGCACATGCATCCGGTCTTCAACTCCGCCTGTTCCATTTGGAATTTTACGGAAGTCATCTTTACCCATTGCTTTTTGGTCTGCACAAAAACAACAGTGATCGGTTGCAGTGGTTTGCAAATCACCTGACTGCAGTCCGCGCCAGAGAGCTTCTTTATTGCCTTTCGGCCGGAAAGGCGGACTCATTACGTGCGCTGCTGCAAATTCAAAATCAGGGTTGCGGTAAACACTGTCATCCACCAGCAAATGTCCCGCCAGAACTTCTCCGAACACGCGCTGACCTTCACGCCTGGCACGGGCAATTTCATTGAGTGAGTGTGCACATGAATTATGCACCACGTACAAAGGCACATCCAGCAGTTGTGCAAAACGTATTGCCCTGTTTGCAGCTTCACCTTCAACTTGAGGAGGTCTGGATTGCGGATGTCCTTCCGGTCCGGTAATTCCGCTCTCGAAAATTTTGGTCTGAAAATGGTCAACCAATTCACCGCTTTCTGCATGGACAGTACAAAGCGCACCCAGTTCTCTTGCTCGGGTGAAACTATTGACCAGAGTTTCATCATCTGCCATGATTGCGCCTTTGTAGGCCATGAAATGTTTGAAGCTGTTGACTCCATGTTCACGACAAAGCGTACCCATGGCCTCATGTACTGAATCATCCCACCATGTTATTGCTACATGAAAACTATAATCGGTTGCAGACTTTTCTGCCCAACCGCGCCATTTATGATAGGTTTCCAAAACATCTTCCTGAGGCCCCGGAATGGCAAAGTCTATAATCATTGTTGTGCCACCAACGGCACCCGCTGTTGTTCCGGAAAAGAAGTCCTCTGAGGCAACTGTGCCCATGAACGGTAATTCCATGTGTGTATGCGGATCAATTCCACCAGGCATTACATAGCAGCCACCGGCATCAACCACATCCACTCCTGAAGGTGCATCCATATCAGGTCCTACTGCCTGAATAATTCCATCCTCACAATAAACATCAGCGCGAAAAGTCTGATCCGCATTTACTATGGTTCCACCTTTAATTATTACTGACATCTTGTCTCCTTATTTTTTTTAAATTCTACTTATTTTAATTTTCTGTCACACGCATCGGATTGTTTGGATGGGTTGTCCAGTTCTGATACTCTGTTCCTGAATCAACTCTTTCCATTGTTATACAGTCCGGTACAGGACAGGCAAACATACATAGATTACAGCCCACGCACTCATCATCAAGCACCTCAAAACGTCGCTCTCCATTTGCTTTAAGTTCACGAATGGCCTGATGCGAAGCGTCCTCGCATGCAATATGACACAATCCACAATGGATGCAAGTCGATTCGTCAATACGGGCCTTTATATCGTATTTTAAATTAAGATATTGCCACTCCGTCACATTTTTAACTGCCAGACCTCTGAAATCTTCCAGTGTTTCATAGCCTTTTTCGTCCATCCAGTTGTTCAGGCCGTCAAGCATATCATCCACAATTTTGAAACCATAATGCATAACTGCAGTACAAACCTGAACTCCTCTTGCACCCATTGCAATAAATTCAGCTGCATCCCGCCAATTTGAAATTCCGCCAATCGCAGAAAGAGGCAGGTCTTTAGTTTCCGGATCTCTGGCTATTTCAGTCGCCATGTGCAAAGCAATTGGTTTAACTGCCGGACCACAATAACCCCCGTGAGATCCTTTTCCATCAATTGTCGGTTCAGGTGCCATTAAATCCAAATCGACCGAAATGATTGAGTTTACAGTGTTGATCAAAGCCACACCGTCACCTCCTCCGGCCTTTGCTGCACGTGCAGCCAGACGGATATCAGCAACATTCGGAGTCAATTTTACCAGACAAGGCAAATCTGTACACTCCTTGACCCAGCGGGTAACCATTTCGATGTATTCTGGTACCTGTCCTACTGCTGCTCCCATGCCCCTTTCAGACATTCCGTGTGGACAGCCAAAATTGAGTTCCACTCCATCACAACCTGTGTCTTCAATTTTTTTAATAATGTACTGCCAGTCTTTTTCATTGCAGGGAACCATCAGCGAGACAACTACTGCACGGTCCGGCCAATCCTTTTTAACCTGTTTTATTTCCTGCAGGTTTACTTCGAGCGGACGATCTGTAATCAATTCCACGTTATTCAGTCCCATCATGCGTTGTCCGTTATAGTGTACTGCACCATAACGTGAACTTACATTAACAATTGGAGGGTCTATTCCCAATGTTTTCCAGACTACTCCCCCCCAACCTGCACGGAAAGCACGTTCAACGTTATACAATTTATCTGTCGGAGGTGCAGAGGCTAACCAGAATGGGTTTGGTGCCTTGATTCCGGCTATATTACAACTTAAATCAGCCATATTGGGTTTATGATTATTATTTTAGAATTATTGGTATTATCCGCATAAATGGAAATTACAATATATAAAGACTTTATTGTTTATGATTTATTATTTTCGGCCAGAGAACGATTCGTTCGTATTGTTTTACTGCAATTTTCTGTTAATCGACAAAGCCGCCTGTTTGCCGTCTTCAACTGCTTGCACAGTTAAATCTTCACCGGAACGTACACAATCTCCTCCAGCCCATACTCCGGCAAGTGAAGTTTCATAATCTGTATTGATGGCAATTTTTCCTCCTTCAAGCTTTGGCATTTCTGAAGCAGAAAAAATTGTTTCCTGCAAGGTTTGACCAATCGCTTTAAAGACAACATCTGCTTCCATCAAACGTATTTCTCCTGTTCCGGTTAATTTGCCTTCCGGATTCAATTCAGTACATTCAAACTCAATTCCGCACACATGACCATTTTCAGACTGCAGTCTTGTTGGTGCAACCCAATGTTTGACCCGTACACCGTTTGTCTGAGCAAATTCCTGTTCTTTCCAGGTTGCACTCATCTGTTCCGGACCTCTCCGATAGGCCAAAGTTACATCTTCTGCACCAAGTTTTTTAATTTGCACTGCAATGTCAATTGCCGTGTTTCCTCCACCGATTACGACAACACGCCTACCAACTGCAATTTTACTCAGATTACCGGATTGGCGTAACTCTGCAATCGTCTCGACTGCATCAAAAACACCGTCCAGTTCTTCATTTTCCAGGCCCAAAGAATTAACATCACCCAAGCCTAAACTCAGAAATACTGCATCGTACTCTTTCCGTATATCGTTTAGTTGGATATCCTGACCCAGCTTTTGATTAGTTCGAGTTTCGATTCCTCCCAACTTTAAGATAAAATCCACTTCTCGCTGAGCAAAATTGTTGACCGTTTTATAGGCTGCAATCCCATATTCGTTTAGTCCACTTAATTTTTCTCGTGCCTCAAAAACTACAACCTCATGACCTGAGACCGCAAGTTTATGTGCGCATGATAGTCCTGCAGGTCCGCCACCGATAACCGCAATGCGCTTTCCTGTAGCTTTCTCTCTTTCGAAAATAGTTTCTCCTGATTCAAAGAACCAGTCTGTTGCATAACGCTGCAGCTCACCAATGCGCACAGGTTGATGTTCCTGGGTTTCCCGCACACATGCTCCTTCGCAGAGGATTTCTGTTGGGCAAACTCTGGCACACATACCACCCATAATATTTTGTGCCAGAATATCATTTGCAGAACCTTTCAGGTTTCCAGTAGTGATTTTGCGAATAAAATTTGGAATATCAATTGAAGTGGGACAGGCCTCAACACAAGGTGCGTCATAGCAAAAGTAGCAGCGACTTGCCTCAATAATGGCATTGCCGGCTTTCAAGGGTGGGTGTGCATCAGAAAAATTTGCAGAAAGTTCTTCCTGCGACAAACGTCCGCAACGGACATCAATAGTGTTCATGTGTTTTCTCAGCTTTGAATTGCGGCAGACTTAATAGAATGCCGCCGGTCCTGACAGTTATTGCAGTGCAGTTAAATCTCCATAAATTTCCGGACGACGATCACGGAAGAACTGCCAAAGATTACGAATTTCACGGACTGCATCCATATCCATATCATGAATCAGTAAGCCGTCAGATTTATCATCCAATTGTGCTTCAATTTTTCCACGGGGACTTACAATGTAGCTGGAACCGTAAAATGTACCAATATTCCATGGTTCTTCTGAACCTACTCTGTTAATTGCACCAATGTAACAGCCATTTGCTGCAGCTGAGGCCGGTTGTTCCAATTCCCAGAGGTATTGGGAAAGTCCTGCAACCGTAGCTGAAGGATTAACAATATACTCTGCACCGTTCAAGGCCAATGCACGCCAACCTTCCGGAAAATGGCGGTCGTAACAGATATACACTCCAAGTTTGCAGTATGCAGTTTCAAAAACCGGATAACCTAAATTTCCAGGTTTGAAGAAAAATTTCTCATAAAAACCGGCAACCTGCGGAATATGCGTTTTTCGGTACTTACCCAGATATTCACCATTTGCGTCAATCACTGCTGCAGTGTTGTAATAGACTCCAGTCATTTCTTCTTCATAAATCGGAACCACAATCACCATATTATATTTCTTTGCATATTCCTGCATAAGTTTAGTAGTTGGTCCCTCTGGAATCTTCTCAACTGCTGCATACCACTTTTTGTCCTGACTGGGGCAAAAATAAGGTTGAGTGAAAACCTCCTGCATACAAAGCACCTGCACCCCTTTTTCTCCGGCTTCCTCAATATAAGGAATATGAGCTTCAATCATTATTTTAGTAATTTCTTCTGGAGCCATTGAGGTGTCTCCTTTAAGGGCCATTTGAATCAACCCGCTGCGAACTATCATTTTTTCTCCTTAAAATACTAATTATTAGTTGGTATCCGGAATTAAATTTTGTTTGCCAGAAACCTGTAAAAAACACATCTTGACCAATTGGTCAGGAAAATATACGATGCTGACCGTACCTGTGTCAAGTCTTTTTTCGAAAAAAATCTACAAATCATGAAAAACAAGAAAAAACAAATCTCTCAAAAATTACAGGTTAGAGAAGATAATGAACGCCGGATAATGGCTGCAGCAGAAATAATTTTTGCTGAACAAGGCTATAAAGGGAGTACCACCAAACGGATTGCAGAACTCGCAGGCATCCCCAAAGCCAACCTGCATTATTATTTTTCGACCAAAGAGGAACTCTACCGCAGGGTGCTGGATGATATCCTGCAGGAATGGCTGCATGCAGCAGATACATTTGATGATTCTGACGATCCAGTAAAAGCACTGACGGACTATATCCATGCCAAAATGAATCTCTCACGTGCCCGTCCAAATGCCTCAAAAATTTGGGCTTCCGAAATCATGCAGGGTGCACCTGTTATCCAACAGCATCTGGAAACAACTCTGCGTGAGTGGATTGAATCAAGAGAAGTTTGTTTGCAAAAATGGGTAAAGGCAGGTAAACTACGCAGCACCAACATGCGCAGTCTTTTTTATATGATTTGGGCCACAACTCAGCATTATGCAGATTTTGGACATCAGATCAAAACATTGAACAATGGCGAGCCATTTTCAAACAGTCAGTTTGAAAATGCAAAAAAAGAAGTAACCGAAATTATTCTACGTGGGATTGGGGCCATCAAGTAAATACTGAAACAGACAGAATCTTCATCTTTGACTAAGAAATTTTAAGCAGAAACTTTTTTTATTATTTTAAGCTTGAAACACATCTTGCTTCATATGATACTCTTCACGGTTACAAATAATCTTTAGCTCGGCTAACGAAAAATTGCTTCCCAATTTATGAAAACAAAAGTTAACAGTATTACTAATTACAAAACCATTCCTGCCAGCAAGATAAAAGATTACATTACCCTGACCAAGCCTCGCCTGTTGTTCAGCGTGCTCTTCAGTACTGTACTAGGTTATATTATTCCTGTAGACGGCATGGTTGACTCTTTTGTGCTGCTTAATCTGCTCATTGGTACAGCACTGATAGGTGCTGGTGCACATACACTTAACCAATGGCAGGAGCAAATACCTGACTCAAAAATGAGTCGCACAAAAAACCGTCCTTTACCAATGGGACGACTTAGCAGGAGTGAGGTTTTTGTTTTTGGTATTTTGATTAGCATTGGAGGTTTCCTGACTTTATGGTTAAGTCTAAACCTGCTTACAGCTTCACTAGGTTTACTGACATTAATTTCATATGTCCTGATTTACACTCCGTTAAAAACAAGAACCACCGCCAATACCTGGTTTGGAGGAATAACTGGTGCATTACCACCGGTGATGGGTTGGACAGCAGCCAGGGGCCAGTTGGACTGGGAAGTCTTACCAATTTTTGCTTTGCTTTATTTTTGGCAGCTTCCACATTTTTTTGCAATTGCCTGGATGTATCGTGACGATTACCGAAAAGCCGGTTTCAAAATGCTTTCGTTGGAAGACTCTAACGGTCATAATACAAGAGTACAGATGCTGCTTTACGGTTTATTGCTCTTCGCAACCAGTGCTGTCATTTACATGATCGGTCAGGGAAGTTTGCTTTATCTGATAGGTTCAATATTGCTGGGAATTAGTTTTTTAGCAGTTATTACTTTATTTTTTCTAGAAAGTAGCGTAAATAATGCGCGTAAGGTTTTTCTAGCATCCATTATTTACCTGCCGGTCCTGAGCACTGTTTTAGTGTTGGACAGGCTATTTTATTAATTTTTATTATAAATTGTTTTGGAGGATTATGGAGAAAAGTGATTCCGATGTGATGGCATCAAAAGTGTTTTTTGTTACCCTTGGAGGATGTATTTTATTTATGCTGGGTGCCTACGTTTTTGCATTTAATTAGGATACCCTGAATACTGAAGATAAGAAGACTTTCAATTTTTTCGCTGGAATGCGAATAACGATTTACAGGTAAAAACTAATATGATTGAATATTTTGTACATAATGCGTCCTCATTTGCAGGGGATATAGACAACCTTTTTCTTTTGATTACTTTAATCATAGGTTTCTGGTTTTTTCTGACATTTGGAGCACTTGTATATTTTATCCTGAAATTCCGTAGGAAAGAAGGTACGAAGGCCAAGTACATTACAGGCGAGAAACACAGAGAAACGAGATGGACACATTATCCTCACTATGCTGTGATTGCAATGGATGTTGTGATCATTGCGGCCAATATCTTCGTCTGGGTCAATATCAAACAGACTCTTCCGCCGAAAGACAATCTGATCCGTGTCATTGGCCAGCAATGGAGCTGGTCTTTCGTTGACTCTGGGCCGGATGGAGTCCTGGATACTGCTGATGACATTGCTACAGTAAATGACCTGCATGTAAAAGTAGGAGAAACATATCACTTTGAACTACAGGCACGTGATGTAATTCATAACTTCTCAGTACCGGTGTTTCGCCTGAGACAGGATGCAATGCCCGGCAGAACAATCAAAGGCTGGTTTAAACCGACAAAAACAGGCTCATTTGATATTCAATGTGCAGAAATGTGCGGTTACGGTCACGGTATAATGGGTGGTGCAATTACCGTTCATACCAAAGAGAGTTATGACGAAACGATTGCCCAAATAAAAAATGGGACTTACGAGAGTCATTATCAAAAAAGATTGGGCACCAAGACTCCCTTGCCGTCTAATACCTCGCAGGTCGAAAGCGAGAATTCTTTTGCTGTGCTGTTAGCCAGTAAATTTTAATACATTATACTTTCAGGAGGAATAAATATGAGTCAGTCAACATCTGCAGTCGCAACAGACACTCATGCGGAACATCATGAAGAACTGAGTTTTTTATACAAATATATTCTACCGATTGATCACAAGATCATTGCCATGCAGTACATCTTTACCGGCATGATCATGGCAATTGTTGGAGGCTATTTTGCCTACGCTTTCAGGATGCAGTTGGCATTTCCAGGAGATCTGGTGCCACTCTATGGTCTGGTAGGTCCCGGGGAATATAATATGCTGGTGACAAATCACGGAACAATCATGATTTTCTGGGTTGCCATGCCGGTCCTAATTGCCGGTTTTGGAAACTATTTGATACCATTGATGATTGGTTGTGATGATATGGTTTTTCCACGTCTTAATCGACTATCATATCAAATATTTCTGGTTAGCGCCTTAGTTTTGATCCTTTCATTCTTCGTCAAAGGTGGAGGATTTGGAGGTGCCTGGACAGCATACCCTCCACTCTCATCTGTTGCGGAATATAGCCTGACAGACTGGGGAGCTTCATTGTGGCTGCTTGCTGTTGCTTTAGAATTTATATCCTTTTTACTGGGCGGAATTAATTTTGTGACTACCGCAATGAATGCCCGTGCTCCAGGAATGAAAATGCTGGACATTCCGATAGCAGTTTGGTTTATCGTTGTAGCAGTTATTTTGTTTATGGCATCAGTAGGTCCTCTGGTAGCAGGGGCTGTAATGCTCTTTATGGATCAGAGAGTCGGCACAACTTTTTTCCTGCCGTCAGCAGGAGGAGATCCTCTGCTCTGGGAACATCTTTTCTGGTTTTTTGGACATCCTGAGGTATATGTGGTTTTACTACCTACTATGGGAATTGTGGCAGAAATAATCACAGTATTTTCCAGAAAAAAATTATTCGGTTATCGAACAGTACTTTACACTGCATTTGCGACAGGTGGCCTGTCTTTCGTGGTCTGGGCTCACCATCAGTTTATTGCCGGTATTGACCCTCGGATGGCCAATGTTTTTACAGTGACAACTGTTTTAATCTCAATTCCGCTTGCAGAAATGATGTTCAGTTACATCGCCACCCTTTACGGTGGATCAATAGAACTAAAAACTCCAATGCTCTGGGCTTTGAGTTTTTTAGCAGCCTTCCTGATTGGAGGAGTTACAGGCATTTATCTTGGTGCGAGTGCAATGGATGTGTACTTTCACGATTCTTATTTCGTGCTGGCCCACTTTCATTACACCTTCTTTCCAATTACAATTATAGGAATGTTTGCTGCTCTGACTTATTGGTTTCCAAAAATGTTTGGCCGGATGATGAACGAAACATTGGGCAAAATTCATTTCTGGGGCACATTTATTCCTTTCAACTGTATTTTCCTGCCGCTATTCTTTCTGGGATTGGCCGGTCAGCATAGACGGATTTACAATTACGATCATTTTCCGGATCTTGCCACACAAGAACTGCAGGACATCCGGGTCTTTGCGACTTACAGTTTGATCGTCATGATTTTCTTTCAGTTGATTTTTGTTTATAACTTTTTCCACAGTATGTTCAAAGGTGAAAAGGCTACTGAAAATCCCTGGAAGTCCAACACTTTGGAGTGGACTACTCTATCACCTCCTCCTCATGGTAATTTCAAAGTTTTGCCTACAGTGTATCGGGGGCCTTATGAGTACAGTGTTCCGGGGCGTGATGAGGATTATTGGCCGCAAAATGAAGCTCCTAAAAAGAGCTGAATATTATATTCATAACACAGTAGTAAAGTATTACTCCTGTTTAGATTATTAACCATTTCATAAAGGAATTCATATGTCGACGCATGGGCCTATCGCAACACACCGCAGTGCTACCGGCGTACCATCAGGACGATTAGCAATTTGGTGGCTGCTCGCTTCAGAAATATTTATTTTTGGCGGCTTAGTTGTCTGCTTTGTACTCTTTAAACTGAATGGTACTCCTGGATTTGAAGATGCTTCGCTGACAAGTACTGCTGCCGGTGCAATCAACACTTTTGTACTTTTGACTTCAAGTTTAAGTATCGTGCTGGCTCATGCAGCTATTGAAAAAGGTGATAGTGCCAAGTCATTCACCTATATCTGGTATACCATTGGCGGAGGTTTTGTATTTTTAGGCATAAAAGCCTATGAATACACCGGCAAAATACTGCATGGCCATACACTGACTGATAACCTCTTCTGGTCGTTTTATTATACAATGACGGGCTTGCATGCCCTGCATGTAATCGGCGGAATGGTTATCATGGCTCTCATATCATTTGATATCCGCAAAGGACACAATTATCAACGTGTGGAATTGATTGGTATTTACTGGCACTTTGTTGATCTTGTCTGGATCTTCCTGTTTCCACTTTTGTATATTGCAAATTTCTAAATATAACTTTCATCCCGTTACAGGTTTTATTATGAGTGAAACGTACGCACATCCCAATTATATAAAAATATGGTTTTGGCTGCTGATTTTGTTGGCCCTCAGTGTGGCAGGTCCCATGCTGGAAATACCAGCCCTGACTATATTAACAGCCTTTGGAATAGCAGTCGTTAAAGCATTCCTGGTTGCTGCCAATTTCATGCATTTGAAGTTTGAGAAAAAAATAATTTGGTTTTTACTTATCCTATCTATGTGCCTTCTTGGTGTATTCTTTTTTGGTGCAGCACCTGATGTTATGATGACAGAAGGTGACCAGTGGATAGATTGTATTGCAGACAAATCTTGTGTTGAGCAACGTTTGTGAAAAATATTTCCAGTCAGTCGGTTTTGTTGACCACATCAGAAATCCCATTATATGCAGCAAATAAGAGAAGCAAGCCTCCGGTTTCTAATGGTGTTATCGGAATGCTGATTTTCTTGGTCACAGAAGCTATGTTTTTTGCTGCTCTCATCAGTGCACACATGGTGATCCGTGCAGGATTGACTGAATGGCCACCCTGGGGGCAGCCAAGATTGGCTATTGAAACCACTGCCTTAAACTCTCTGGTATTGTTAGTCAGTGCATTATTGATGGGCTATTCAAGAAGATTGCTCCAGCAAGACAAAATCTCGTCAGGACGGCGCTGGTTTGGAATTTCAATTTTATTTGGTATCTTCTTTTTGCTGTCCCAAGGTTATGAGTGGGTACAACTTCTTGAGTTTGGGCTCACTTTATCATCCAGCGTTTACGGGGGTTTGTTCTATTTAATAATTGGTGCACATGCTTTTCATGTGATTGGGGCTCTTTCAGTGCTGATATATGCCTGGAACCGTTTAGGATCTTCAAAGAATCCTATTACTCCTGAGGCAGTTTTTCCCCTCCAAATTTTGTGGTATTTCGTGGTCTGCATTTGGCCGGTGCTCTATGTGTTGGTTTATTTGAGCTGACCACCCTGCAGCTAAACAATACATCAATTAAATGCTATTAAATGTGCGGCATGAAATTTAAATTTGTACTACAATTAACACTGGTTTATATTTTTTCCCTTTTGCCAGAAAGAGCCAATGCCTGTGCAGTCTGCTTTACTGCCACTGAGGAAACATTAGAGGCGTTTTACGCTACAACTATTATCCTTACCTTGCTTCCGTTGGTGATGGTTTCCTCCATTGTTTACTGGCTTTATCGTAAACACAGAAAGATCGGATGAAGTCTTCAGTTACTGCAATCATACATTTTTTCTTCTTCCTGACAATATTCATTTGGAATTCAGTCTTCCTGCAGGCTGGTGAACTAAGGCCGCAGGGCTTGATTTTCAATGATTATCCCGGATCAACAGTTGTAGTTATTGATAAATCTATCTGCCGCCTGATGGTTTACAAGTTTCAGGAGTCATGGAAAATGCATCAGGTTTTCCCCTGCACTACCGGCAAGGTTGATGGAGATAAATTTCGTGAGGGTGACCTCAAAACCCCAATCGGAATTTATTGGTTAAATCAGGCCTGGGCCGGCTGGGAGCTGGCTGAATATTTTGGAAATGGAGCTAATGTCTACGGTACAGGTGCTTTTGAAGTCAGTTACCCTAACTATTTTGATCAGGTAGTTGAACAAAAGGACGGGAACGGCATCTGGATTCACGGAACTGTAAAAGGTAATCCAATTCCCACCAGAGGTTGCATTTCAGTTAGTAACAATAATTTTCTCGAATTAACTCAGTCTGTTGAACTTGGAGCAACACCAGTAATTATTGAAGAAAATGTTGCTTTTTCCACCCAGGAAGAAATTGCACGTGAACAGCAACTTTTGTTGGGTGCAATAGAATCATGGAGACGTGCCTGGGAAGAGAATGATCTTGAAGAGTATTTATCATATTATTCCACAGATTTTCTCACAGAAAAATGGAATTATGATAACTGGCAAGCACACAAGAAGAATGTAATGATCCAAAATAAACGACGTAGAATTTTGGTAAATGACCTTTCTGTACTGAAGAGTAAAAATATCTATCACGTTCGTTTTGTTCAAACTTATACTTCCTCTGCACTCAACGATGTTGGACTCAAACACCTCTTTCTGATCAAAGAGGCAGATGGACTAAAAATCATCAGCGAAAACTGGACAGAATTACAGCAGTTCTCTCCCAGTCCCGCATTTCAGTATGCCTACAAAGAGTCCGCTCAAAACTCTATGTGATCGCAGTATCTCCTGCAACAATTATCCACCTCCATTATTCCACATCATTTATACTCTTCATAAATGATTCAGCAACAGGTAAATTAAAACGCCAGTAACTGAGACGTACAACCAGAGTGGGAAAGTAATTCTGGCAATTTTAGGATGTCTCTTAAAATTTCCAGTTGCAGCAAAATAAACTGTAGTCAGTACCAAAGGCAGGACAACGACTGAAAGCAAAATATGTGAAATCAAAATGAAGAAATACACATTACGAATCCATCCCTCTCCTTGAAACAGTGTATCTCCGTGAAATGCATGATAAGTCAAATAACTAATTAAGAACAAAAACGAGAATGTTAATGCACTTATCATCATTTTGAGATGACGTGTCTTTTGCTCTTTCCGAATTGCTATATATCCCAGTATTAAACTTATAGCACTTAGAGAGTTTAAAACAGCATTGAGTGCAGGTAAAAAACTTAGATCTATAGTATCTCCAGCCGAAGTTGGCTCCCGCAAATAAATTAACCATAGCAACAGCAACAAAATAACGGCTGAAATTACTAAAATAGACGAAATAGCAGTTTTGTTGGAAAATGGATTATTCATATTTTTTTCTTTTATGATGATTCCCTGCAATCGTAAAAAATATTATCCCAGTCAAAGTAGCGGCAATTGCAGTATGCAAAGCTGATATTGGTGCCGGAACACGCAGGACTGCGTTTATTATACCAATACATATTTCCAGTAGTATCAGCAAGATAATACTAAGAGCTGTTATTTGATCGCCATGCCTGTTCTTCAACCAGCGCCAGGACATCAGCAGCAAGAATAATGCTCCGCTTACTGCAATCAGTCTGTGCAGCATGTGTATCCATTCATTTTCATATTCCGGTAGAAACCGTCCTCGAAAATCCAAAGGTGCCTGCGGAAGTTTATGGTCTTCTATCCCAGACCAGGCTGAAATGTCAGTACCACTCATCCCAAATGACAAATAGCTTTCCTCGTGGCAACCTGGAAAAGCCTCACAGTGAGTACCCGATGAGGTAGTGCTGTTATATCCACCTGAGCCGATTATTACAAATAAAACTGCAAGCATCCAATAAAGTTGTCTGCGTTCCAGTGCTAAAGAAGCCAGTGTGTTAGTGTTAGGAGCAAGACAGTTTGAAGAATCACCTTTTGCATCAAGAAAAGTTACCCTGGCCAAATATACCAGTATTCCAAATAATAAATTTCCTCCCAACAGGTGTAGAGTCACAATCGGAGGCCAGAGTACCATTGTGACTGTCAATGCTCCTAAAATACCCTGGATAAAAACTATAATCAGCCCAGCAAAAACTGGTTTACGATGTTGAAAATAAGAATCTTGTCGGAATGTGAGAATAGTGATGGCAATAATTAAGAAACCTAAAATAACAGCAACTAACCGATGTCCTGTTTCCAGAGCAATTTCATAGCCGGGAGGTGGAATGAACTGACCATAGCAAAGCGGCCAATCCGGGCATGATAAACCAGCATTTTTTAAACGTACAAAAGCACCAAACGGAATCAAGGGCCAGGTTAAAAGCGCGGCCCCCAAACACAACCACTTCATTATTTCCTTATTTTTTTAACTCAAATATTTTTCACAGAAAGAGTATTGATTATGACAATCTTAGCTTTCAAACTCAAGCTGCAGACACAGCAATAAACGGCTTTATTAAATCCTGTTAAAACTCTGAGGACACCAGTCTAACTTTGCTGCTTAACTGAGTTTTTTTGTATCACGAACTGAAAGAGTTTTTGATTATCAGCATCTTTTTTTCTTCAAGAAAATTTTTTAAATACCGATGAAGTATACAAAAGTAGCAGTTTGACTTGCTCACAGGAAATAACAGGGAAGTGACTCTGGAAGCGCGGCCCTCTTTAAAGACCATTTTGGAAGAATTACATGATGTACCTGCATAATATTGATACTAAATTACAAAAACGAGTTCAATCAAAAGAGTTTGAAGACTCTGTCGATCAGGCTGTACGATCGTTCATGTATGATTTGGACTTTATGCTGCTGGAAGAACAGCATTCTACTTCAAACCTCAACTATTCCTGCATTCAACCAGATTCGGAAATTGAGTGGATCAATCCTGTTTGAACAACCGAAATATATTGGTTCAACAATAGCAGATTTTGCTCTCCGTTATTTTATGCACTCAGTGTAAATGAATCATTTTGTTTCTGTGAAGTTCGTGAAGGTGCAGGAATAACACAGTCTGGTAAAAGAATCTCAAAAACAACTCCGCGGTTGTCCAAAAGATTGCAACCCCTGATTGTTCCTCCATGTGCTTCAATTAGCTGTTTTGATATTGACAATCCCAAACCAGTTCCTTCTACCTTGCCTTCAGTCTGAAATGACTGAAACAGCGTAGACAAAATCGTATCCGCAATAGGACAACCGTTATCAACAACTTGAATTTTTAATTCGCGCATACTTTGCGGAATAAATCTGACCTCAATTTGTGCTGGTTTACCATCATTTGTTTCAGGTGAGTCCTGGAATTTTTCCCATGAATTTTTTATCAAATTCACAATTACTCTTATTATTTTTCGGCCGTCAAAGCGTAGAAGAAATGCGGGTTGCCCTGCTGGAACACGATAATGCAAAGGAAGATCGTCGATAAAACCAAGTTGAGACTCTATTTGTTCCTGAAACTCGTCCAACTGGTATATTTCAGGACGAATCTCCATTCTGCCTGAAGCAAAATCCAGAATATCAGTTGTGAGTCCTGTCACATTGTTGGAAGAGTTTTTTATGCGCCGGATATAGGTTAGTGCCTGTACAACATCCAGAGCCTTGATGCGATCTTTATCAAGAATTTTTATCAGTAAAGTAGCAAAGCTTGAGATAGAACCATTAGCATTACGAATATCGTGTCCAAACTCTGCTACTGTATTTCCCAACTCAACCAACCGGTGTTCCTTCTGTTTTGCCAGTTGCAGATCAGTCACTGTTTGTTCCAATTTCTGTTTGGAATCTTCAAGCTCATCAACATTTTGCGATAATTCATCCTGCATAGACTGAAAACGAGTCCAAAGTTCCTCCAGAACCGCAAGTCTCTGACCAATTAATGTTTTTACTTCTGTAGATTCTGGTGTAGAAAAATCTTTTGTTTCATTTTCACGACGGTACTTCACAAAATGCCGGCACAGCACATCTACCTGATCCGTTATTCTGCGAGTTTGTTTATAGACCAGCAAAGCCACAATAAGTAAAGCAACACTGCCGCTGATCAATAGACGTACCCAGAATGATTTTTGAGCAAAAAGTGAATAATCCTGTGAAACAATTAATACTCCTTTGTTTGCTGCAGTCCCGACAGGTATCTGGAATGAGACATTATTACCAACCTGCCGGAAAAACTCCGTACTATTTTTTTCGGTTGCTTTAATACTATCTACATTATGTTCACGACTGCGAAAGTTTAACTCTGAAACTCCAGGAAATTTGCCGCTCAATAATTGCTTTATTTTATCAGTTCTGACTGGTTTTTCAGCCAGCATACTGCTGACATTAGCAGCTAACATATTTAGTTCGTGCAGTGTTTGCAGCGGAAGAGAAGGTGAGCTTATTGAAGAAAATGGGAGAAAAGAGCTCAGGTAAAATGTAGAACTAAAAATCAACAGGGCCAGCAAACCAAAATGAGACTTTTTCAACCAGGATTCTGCTAGTTTTTTCTCTGGTCTATCCTGTTTGATAGTCCTTTTTGAGGCTAAAGAAGCTCTCCGAGTTTTTATTCTTCTCGGAACTTTATGCTGATTTCTAAGGGTGACTTTATTAAGAGTATGAATCATGCTATCCATTCCACATAAAAAAGTGCTAAAGGGTTTCCATTGTAAGAACATTATTATTTTTGCACATCCATGTACAAAATATTGTGATATTTAATGTTCAGTATTCAAAATTTTTAACTTAATTTTAAAATTGTCTGATTTGTTATATGCTAAATCACAATGCAATGCAAGTACATATTTTAAAAATAATTGATTTTATTTAATATTTTTTGATTATATATATATTAAATTATAAATTTAATATATATATCAACGCTTTACAAAAATTTTGATTAAGTATATACTTTATCAAATTAATTGTGTTATTTCAGGAATTTGTATTAATTATGTAATTTATCAACATAATTTAATAATGCATTTTTCTACAAATTTTTACTAACTTGTGGCAAATTAATCTGTATCTCAAAGAGCAGTAAATCATTATATGTTCATATAATGATTTATCTTGCTATTAATTATAAAAGCAAATATAATTTTTCAAGCCTAAAATCAAAGAGCACTTTTACACAGAGCTCATACTTAAATTATTTAAACAGCCCTATTATTCATGAGCAATTATGAAAAGGGAATCTCACGACATGCAAGAAGGAGTCAAACGGATGGGAACTCAAGCACAGGATTACAAAGTAGCAAATATAGAACTGGCAAATTTGGGACGCAAACAAGTCACAATAGCAGAACATGAAATGCCCGGACTGATGATGCTTAGAAAAGAGTACCGGGATTCAAAACCACTGTCCGGAGCACGCATTACAGGTTCATTACACATGACAGTAGAAACTGCAGTTTTAATCGAAACTTTGGTGGAACTGGGTGCAGAAGTTCGCTGGTCTTCCTGTAATATTTTCTCAACTCAGGATGAGGCTGCTGCTGCAATGGCAGAGGCTGGCATACCTGTATTTGCCTGGAAAGGTGAAACTGAAGAGGAGTACTGGTGGTGCCTTGAGCAAACACTGGAGTGGCCTGGCGGAAAGGGACCAAACATCCTGCTGGATGACGGTGGAGATCTTACAGGTTATATTCATGATAAGCGTTCGGATTTACTGGCAGAAATCAAAGGCGTCTCAGAAGAAACGACTACAGGTGTACATCGACTGGAACAAATGGAGCGTCAAGGCACATTGAAGATTCCTGCATTCAATGTAAATGACTCGGTTACAAAAAGTAAATTTGACAATTTATACGGTTGCCGTGAATCACTGATTGATGGAATTAAAAGGGCAACTGATGTCATGATTGCAGGAAAAGTTGCAGTAGTTGCCGGCTACGGTGATGTAGGCAAGGGCTCAGCTCAATCCTTACGCGGACAGGGCGCCCGTGTTTTGGTAACAGAGATTGACCCGATTTGTGCATTACAAGCATCAATGGAAGGTTATCAAGTAGTTACCATGGATGAAGCTGCACCGCTGGGAGACATATTTGTCACCACAACTGGTTGTGCTGACATCATTTGCCGTGAGCACATGGATGCCATGAAAGACCAGGCAATTGTCTGTAATATTGGGCATTTTGATATAGAAATTGATGTTGCATCTCTGAATGATGACTCTTCATTGAAAAAAAATAACATCAAACCTCAGGTAGATCAATATGTCTGGCCTGACGGCAAACGAATGATTTTACTGGCGGAAGGGCGCCTGGTAAATTTAGGGTGTGCTACAGGACATCCTGCTTTCGTCATGTCAAACAGTTTTACAAATCAGGTAATGGCTCAGATTGATCTTTGGGAAAAAAGCACAGAGTATGAGAACAAAGTCTATGTGCTGCCAAAAATACTGGATGAAAAAGTAGCCCGCTTCCATTTGGATAAATTAGGCGTTAAATTGACTCAACTCAGTGAAAAACAGGCAAAGTATCTGGACCTGCCGATTGAGGGACCTTATAAACCTGATCATTATCGATATTGAGATATTTTTTGAATTTCGAATTTCATTACCTCCACCGTTATAAAGCGTTGATTTTGTGGCTTGGACTTTTCCTGCTTCTAAGTGGATGTCAGGAAAAGCGGGTCTCGCTCATGAATGCACCGCTGGATTCCGGAGCAGATGTACCAATTCCTCCAACTCAAAAGGAGTTGCTGACATCAAAATCATTCGTTGCTTTTATTCCGGTACAATTCTCAGAAAACCTCTCCCGTTACCACAAAGCACTGAGTGTTAGTTTTGTGCAGTCTGTCCTGGAGGAACATGGTGACCTTGCTATAATTGACAATTTACGAGTTGAAAGAGCCTTGAACCGGAGTGAATTTTCACAACTGAGGTCTTCTCTTCAGCAAAGTAAATTACGACAATTTGAAGACACACTGATAAAACAAACTATTGAATTAGGTAAATGGCTGCGGGTACGTTATATAGTCTTGATGAGAGTCCAACCCAGTCCGGAAAAAGTTTCTGCTAATGACTGGAGTACCTTTATCAGATTCAGGATTTATCGTGTTGAAGATCCAGTGAAAAACGAAATGAATCATGAATTCACTTTCGTTTTCTCGCAATCAAATGATCTCTGGGAAGAGCTTGGCAGTCTTGTACGTGGACGTTTTCCTCTTGGCGGATTTATCATTGAGTCACGTGCGAATAGAGCTTATGTTCGCATCAATTTGGGGCGCCGCAATAGGATAGCAGTTGATCAGGAATGCAAAATTTTCCGTAGAGTTCGCACTAAAAAAAAGGGGACCAATGGAAGTGTTATTTCTAGCATAGAATTTAATAGAATTGGTCAATTGAAGTTATTTCGTGTGCAGGATGATTTTTCTTGGGGTAAAGTCCCTTCAAATTTTAGAGGTGCCATCCTGAAAGGTGATGCCGTGCGCTGTTATTAAAGATGTCTGAGGCGTTGCTTTTGAGTAAAATTGAAATACGCCAAAGCGTTATACGGCAACGTAAATTATTATCTGCAGAAAAAAAAAGACTGGCGGAGATTGAGATGTTGAAATCCCTGAGCAAATGGGATCTCTTCAAAAATGCAGCTATAGTTCATATTTTTCTTGCAAAAACTGCTGAACCAGAAACAAGACAAATTATAGAGCTTGGCTGGAAATACGGTAAACAGATCGGTGTTCCCTGCATCCTCCCGGACAAACTGGAGCTTTTCCATTCTCAACTAAATTCCTTTGATAATTTAAGTGCCGGCTCCTTGGGAGTTTTAGAACCGTCTGCTGAAACCCGGATTGAATTGAGTCCAAAAATCTTTGAACTAATCATTGTTCCCGGTTTAGCCTTTGACCGGAATGGAGGACGGATTGGCTACGGCAAAGGTTACTATGACAAATTTTTAGCAAACTCCAGTGCTTTTTTGTTAGCCCTGGCCTTCGATTTCCAAGTACTTGATAGAGTACCTGCAGAACCCCACGATATTTCCATGAATGGAATTTTGACCGAAACAGGACTAATTTTCTGTGGAGCTTCAAACAAATGAAAAATTGGTTAATTTTCTTAATTTTTGTTTTTATAATCCTGACAACTGCTTTTTCCCAATACCGTTTAATCCTCACGAACTATGCAGAGTTTTTCACTGTAAATAACGCTACCAGCGGTGCCGATGCTATTGTCGTACTCTCTGGAGGTAAAGCCACCCGCATTCCACATGCCTTAGAACTTTTTAAAGCCGGTTATGCATCCCGTTTACTGTTGACAGATGAAAAAAAGAGAAACAGTCGTTTTGCACATTTGTTTTCATCAAACGAGGATATTGCACTTGCTATGATGAAGGAATTGAAACTCAAGCCTCCGCTTGAGACTGTAACCTCAAGCAAGGGCGGTGCAACTTCAACATTTGATGAAGCATACGATCTGTTGAAATATAGTCAGCAGGAGAATTATCTTCATTTAATATTAGTTACTGATGCTTTTCACACCCGCCGTGCATACCATGCTTTTCAAACAGTTTTCGAAGGTACAGGTATTCGACTGGAAATTTCAGCTGCACAGAATGATATTTTTAATGAATCAAACTGGTGGACCTCAGATCAGGGAATTTCCGTTTATGTGCTAGAAAGCATCAAGTATCCTGTCTACTTGCTGTCTTCAAGAAATGTCACTTTTATCAGAAATGACTAATGAGCAACCGTTCTCTCTCAATCCGACCGTTTCAAACAAAAGATGAAGATGCTCTGGTTGAACTTTGGCAACTATGCGAATTAACCGTTCCGTGGAATAATCCCCATAAGGATATAGCCAGAAAGCTGAAAATTCAACCCGAACTATTCTTGGTCGGAATACTTGAAAAACACCTGGTTGCTTCTGTAATGGCTGGTTATGAAGGCCATCGGGGATGGATAAATTACTTAGCAGTACATCCTGATTTTCAAAGTCAGGGTTTTGCCCAGCAAATCATGGACTCTGTAGAAACTGCATTACGAAAAATGGGTTGTCCCAAAATCAATTTGCAGATTCGAACTGGTAACGATAAAGTAATCTCTTTCTATCAAAAACTTGGCTTTACAAATGATCATGTCGTCAGTTTGGGGAAACGACTTGAAAAGGATCATTGATTAAATCACGTCCTTCGACTCCACAATTACACTTTATGTTTGAGAAATATTATGCCTGAAATATTGATAATTGTGCTGTTTATTACCGGTGGACTTGTTCTGCTTTATTTTGGTGCAGACTGGTTGGTACAGGGGGCAGTCACTTTGGCACTGCATTTGGGATTGAGTCCACTGATTGTCGGCCTGACAGTGGTAGCTCTGGGAACAAGTGTCCCGGAAGCACTGGTTAGTGTACAAGCCGCCATTGGACACCAGGGAGGAATTGCACTTGGGAATGTAATTGGTTCTAATATTTTGAATATTGCCATGATATTAGGACTCTCTGCCTTGATACACCCATTAAAAGTCGATTCTCATATTGTCAAAGCTGACGTACCTTTGCTGGCAGGAGCCACTTTTATGCTGGTTGTACTGTTGGAGGATTTTCATATATCACGTCTGGAAGGAGCGTTTTTGTTGTTGTGCATCGTTGGATACGTAATTGGCAACATCATGACTGTTAAAAGAACTTCTCCAGAAGAAGATCAAATTGAGGGAATGGAAATCCCGGAAGATACCAGTAAAACTTTATGGCGGGATATTGGTTACCTGGTCTTAGGTATCATTACTCTGGGCTTTGGGGCAAATTTTCTGGTGAGCGGTGCAGTAGACTTAGCCCGATTGTTTGGGCTGAGCGAAGCCCTGATTGGACTGACAATTGTTTCGATAGGCACCGGCACTCCAGAACTGGCTACGGCACTAATGGCTGCCTACAAGAAAAGTGCTGACCTGGCCATCGGGAATGCTGTTGGTTCCAACCTTTTCAATATCATGTTTGTACTTGGAATCGCCGGGCTTGTCGCTCCACTCGATGCCACAGGTATTTCCTCTATTGATCTCTATGTGATGCTTGGAGTGACTCTGCTGCTCTTGCCAACTGTCTGGACAGGTCATGTTCTCGACCGTAAAGAAGGCTTTCTTTTCCTGTCTTTATACATTGGTTATTTATATTATCTCTGGCCTGCCTGAGAAGCAAAATAACCAGTTTTAATCAAACAAATCCTAAGACAGTTGATTCAAAGCCTGATCAAGATCGCGGATAAGATCTTCGGCACATTCGATTCCAATTGACAGACGAACCACTTCCGGTCCTGCACCTGCTGAAATAAGTTGTTCTTCAGTGAGTTGACGATGTGTAGTTGAGGCAGGATGGAGAATCAGTGAGCGGGTATCTCCGATATTGGCCACATGACTGAATAACTCTACAGTTTCCAACATTTTTAGACCACTTTCATAACCGCCTATTACTCCAAAAGTAAAAACAGAACCACTGCCGTCAGGCATATATTTTTTTCCAAGTTCATGATACGTACTGGATTCAAGTCCTGCATGTGAAACCCACTCTACTTTGGAATGATTTTCTAAGAACTTGGCGACTGCCAGACCGTTACTGCAGTGCCGCTCCATCCGCAAGGGAAGTGTTTCAATACCGTTGAGTGTAATCCAGGCATTCATTGGAGATTGTGAACAACCAAGATCACGTAAACTGATGGCATGGCTGTACATGGTATATGCAAGATCTCCGAAAGTTTCAGCAAATGTCAAACCGTTATACTCAGGAGAAGGTGTACTCAAGCTGGGAAATTTTGCTTTTCCCAGCCACAAAAATTTACCGGAATCAACAACAACTCCACCCACTGCATTTCCTTGTCCGGAAAGAAATTTTGTTGTGGAATGCACTACTATATCTGCACCCCATTCAAATGGTCTGCACAAAAAAGGAGTTGCCATTGTATTGTCAACAATTAGTGGTACCCCTGCTTCACCGGCTACTTTAGCAATACTTTCAATATCCATGACCACTCCACCGGGATTGGCAAGGCTTTCAATAAAAATTGCTCTGGTTTTATCACTGACTGCTTTGCGGAAAGCCTCAGGATTATCACTGTCAACAAAGATAGCATTCCAGCCAAATTTTTGATAGCTTTTGCCCATTAAATTTATCGTACCGCCATAGAGTTTATTGGCAACTATTACCTCCATACCTGGCGACATTAATGGAAAAAGAGCCAAGGTTTCTGCTGCATGTCCAGATGAGGTTACTGTTCCTCCGCGTCCACCTTCCAGTGTTGCCAGTTTTTCTTCCAAAGCAGCAACAGTTGGATTAGTCAGCCGTGAGTAAATGAAACCAGGTGCCTGCAGATTGAACAGTGATGCTGCATGATCTGCATCATCAAATACATAGGATGTAGTTTGATAAATTGGAAAAGATCGAGCTCCAGTTGTAGGATCCGGAGCTGTCCCTGCATGAACAGCAAGTGTATTAAAACCAAAATCTGGATGCAGTTTTTTCATTAAATCCTCTTCCGGCGATTACTGATCACTCCAGTATTGATTCCATTCCAGCCAAGCTCTCCAGTCAAACGGGCATATTCTATTTTTGGACAACGGTCCATCACCACCTTCATTCCTGCATCTTCAGCTCTGCTCGCAGCTGCAGAGTGACTGATTTCAAGCTGCATCCAAAACACTTTTGCACCAATCTTAATGGCTTCTTCAACCAGTCCCGGTGCTTCTTCAGCAGGACGAAAGATATCCACCATATCCACTGGTGTGGGTAAAGCTGTTAAATCTGCAAATACAGTTTCTCCACAAATTTTCTTACCTGCTGCACCGGGATTGACAGGGATAACCCTAAATCCTTTTTGAAGCAGATACTTCATGGCAAAATTACTGGGACGGTTCCAGGTAGTACTTGCACCAACCATTGCAATACTGTGGACATTTCTGAGAATTTCCCGGATGTAAGAATCCGAATAGGAACTGTGATCAAACTGTCTTGAACTACCCATCTGTGAAAATATCTTATTTTATTAAAGAATATTAAGAGTTGGTAACATTAACAGAAACAGAAGTCTCTCAGCAAGATAATTCAATTCGTTGAGCTTACGTTAATAAGTCTAAGACTTAATAACACTAAACCCTACACCACTCTTATCTCAATCTGCTAATAGTCCTCAGCAAAGCTACCAACCAAAATTTCCCACGATCACAGTTTGAACAGTTCTATAAAACAAAGAATTAAAACTTCATTTCAGTACCAGATCATATTAATAAATTTTCCTTTTCCATCCCATTTTTCTGTCATAGCAGCTGATTTTCCGGTGATAACTCTTTGAGACGGTACGCTAAAATTATCTGAGTTCGGAGAAACCAAAAACCAACTGATGGCAAGCACCAATAGAGAAATGGTCAAAAACACCGTCAAACTTTTCATTCTACCTCCTTATCAGAAGAATAGTGAAAATATTTGAATTTAATTTACCGATAAAGGAAAGCAGTAAATCAACTCTCACCTACAATGAAAGCTGGATCCTGTAAAACTTCCCTTCAAATATAATTTTATACCCATTGGTACAAGTGTCAACTAGTGAATTTACCTAGATATAAATAATTTAATGAGAACTTAATTATCTGAGTTGCTGACTTAATCATGATGAATATTCAGAGATATATAGTTTTAGAGAACAGATTTTTTACAGTATACATGCATTACGATTACGGGAAGGGTATATATTTAAACATCTCATTAATACTCCAAAATCAATTTGATTTTATACTAAATAATTGATAGAATCCTTTGAGTCGAAATCGCCGGAGCTGTTCAGCACAAGTTGAAATCTCCGGCATTTTTTATTGTAACCACACTACTGCTGTGGCGAATCACAAAAAGTGAAATACATGAAAGTTTATGGAATGCTGACAGTGGAAGAACTTCAGCAGCAAGTCGATACGGGAGAGATTGATACAGTAATCGTTGTTTTTACAGATCTTTATGGCCGTTTTATGGGCAAACGTTTTGATGCAGAGTTTTTTCTGGAGGATGCAGTCGAAAACGGCACCCACTGCTGCGATTATCTGGTAACGGTAGATATGGAAATGGAACCCGTTGACGGATACGAATATACCAACTGGGAGCGCGGATACGGTGATTTCCATTTGGTTCCAGACTTCAAAACTTTACGAAAAGTCAGCTGGCTGGACCGCAGTGCCATGGTACTCTGCGATGTAAAAGAAAACAAAACACATGAATTGACTGAAGTCGCACCACGTTCAATGCTCAGGAAACAGGTTAATTTAGCAGAAGACCTTGGATTCACTGCTAAAGCAGGTTCTGAATTGGAATATTTTATTTTCCAAAATTCTTTCCAGGAAGCTGCAGAAAGCGGCTATACAGAACTAAAACCTGCCGGTTGGTACGTTGAGGATTACCATTCTCTGCAGGGTACACGAGAGGAGCATTTTAACGGAGCAGTCAGGAGACACTTACGGGACTCCGGAATTCCAGTTGAAAATTCCAAAGGTGAAGCTGCCCTTGGTCAACATGAATTGAACGTACGTTATGCTGAAGTATTAACAATGGCCGACCGCCATGCGCTTTACAAACAATGTCTCAAAGAAGTTGCAGAGCAGCAGGACATCAGTGTCACGTTCATGTCAAAATACAAAGACGGGCAACCTGGTTCTAGTTGTCACATCCATTTAAGTTTGTGGGAAAACGATAAAAATGCCTTTCCCGGAAATTTAACTGAGGGCCCGATTGAGTGTTCCGAAACTTTCCGCTGGTTTCTTGGAGGTTGGATCAAACACATGCCGGAATTAATGGTCTTTTCTGCACCAACAATCAACTCATATAAACGCTATGAAGCGAAGTCCTGGGCACCAACCCGCATGGCATGGTGTCACGACAACCGTACTGCAGGCTTTCGTGTAGTGGGTCAGGGTCCAAGTTTACGGATTGAATGTCGGATACCCGGGGCAGATTGTAATCCGTATCTTGTCTATGCAGCAGCAATGGCTTCCGGACTAGATGGAATACGCAACAAAATCGAACCACCTCCGATGTTTGAAGGAGATGTTTATTCGGCAGAAGAACTTCCTGAAGTACCCAAAACGCTGCGGGAAGCTTTGACTTTGTTTGAGCAAAGTGAATTTGCAAAAACAGCTTTTGGTGAAAAAGTGCATCAGCACTATATTCGTTTTTTCCGTACAGAAGTTGAAGCTTATGAGGCTGCAGTTACGGATTGGGAATTAAAACGTTATTTTGAAAGAATTTAAATAAATTAAGGAGAATTATAAAATGCGATTAGAAAATAAAGTAGCCCTGATCACAGGTGCATCAAGTGGAATTGGTAAGGAATCTGCTCTGTTATTTGCAAAAGAAGGTGCAAAAATTGTGGCCGTTGACGTAAACGATGCAGAAGGTGAAAAGACTGTAGCAGAGATCAAAGCTGCCGGAGGAGATGCTGTTTATGCACATGCAGACATTTCCAAGGCTGCAGACTGCGAAGCAATGGTCAAAGCTGCCGAAGATAATTTCGGGAAACTGAATGTTATGTTCAATAATGCAGGCATCATGGATAGCCGTGATGACAATGCGCTGGTAACAGAAGAAGATGTCTGGGACCTGACAATGTCGATCAATCTCAAAGGCGTGTTCCTCGGCTGCAAATACGGAATTGCCGCCATGCAGCGTGCCGGTGGAGGTTCTATCATTAACACGGCTTCTTTTGTGGGTTTGATGGGAGCAGCTACTCCACAAGTAGCCTATACTGCATCTAAAGGCGGCGTGATTGCACTGACCCGTGAATTATCGGTAATTCATGCCCGTGAAAATATCCGTGTCAATGCTCTTTGTCCTGGACCTTTGCGAACTGAATTATTGATGAAATTTCTAGATACTGAAGCTAAAAAACAAAAACGGTTGGTCCATATTCCGATGGGTCGTTTTGGAGAAGCAAAAGAGATGGCACAGGCAGCTCTGTTCCTGGCATCAGACGAATCATCTTACACCACCGGAACAGAGTTCGTGGTGGATGGTGGAATCACTTCAGCTTATGTGACTCCAGAGTGATTTCATAATTATTCTCCCCACTTTGATTTAACTGCCTCACGGTCAACTTCATTGTTTTCCTGGGGCAGTTCTTCAACAAATATTACTTGACGCGGTTTCTTAAATCCGGCAATCTGTCCACCGACATGGTCTCGCACTTCTTCTACAGAAAGCTTAGAACCTGGCTTAAGAACACAGACCGCTTTTACAGCTTCACCCCATGTTTTATCCGGAACACCTATTACGCAGCAGTTGTTAATATCAGTATGCTTCAGCAAAACAGATTCCACTTCTCCCGGATAAACATTTTCACCACCGGTTTTAATTAATTCTTTTTCTGCTTTACGTTTGACGTACCATAAATAGCCTTCTTCATCAAAACGTCCAATGTCACCGGTATGATGCCAACCGTTACGCTGTGCATAAGCTGTTGCTTCAGGCATATCCCAGTATTCGAGAAAAATATTTTCTCCCCGGACCACAATTTCTCCTTCATCTCCCATCGGTACTTCTTGCTCAAGCTCATTAACCACAGAGACTGAATTCAGCAAAGTTGCCTGTCCTGACGCACCGGGACATGCAGAAGCTGGAGCGGCAGTCACAAAAGCCGTAGTTTCGGCCTGCCCAAAACCTGTCCAGAAAACGGCACGGGTTTCTTTCTGCAGACGCAGTATATTATCCGGACCTTCCAAACCGTACACAATGCACAAACTTTCCAACTTTGAGCCGGTTTCTTTTGCAGCATCAAGTACACGTTCCAGAATTGGTGGAAAGGAACCGAAATATGTCAGTTGTTCTGCATCAATTAATCGCACGGCTTCTTTATCATCAAATTGTTTCAGCACAACATTCTTGCCGCCACTGATGAAGGTAGCCCACGCAGAAGTCAATCCCATAACGTGAAAAATCGGCAGAGCCAGCAAATGAGCTTCTACTGCAGCACGGTCAAAATGGTGAAAATGCACTTCTGCTGAAGCCATCACATTTCTTTGACTGAGTAACGCTCCTTTCGGTATTCCATCAACTGCTGCAGTTGGTATAATCAACCAGCCTTCGTCCGCATCCGGCTGCGGTTCTGTGAGTGCAGAAGGATTTTCATCCAGTAATTGATCAAAGGATGTCGAAAGAATTGAAGCAGCATCAGTACTGTAAAACTGACGTGCTGGAAGTAAATCCCTCAGATCTTCTGCCTGTTGTTCACAACTTGTTTGAAAAACCAAAGCTTTTGGTTTTGTATTTTCAATTACCTTGCGCATTTCATCTGAACTTGTACGTGTATTCAAACAGACTGCAACCACTCCTATCCGAGCACATGCTGCCAACAGCAAGGCATATTCTGCACAGTTGTTCAGCAGCACAGCAATTCTATCACCTTTCTCAAAACCAGTGTTCACCAACCCACGTGCCAGACAATTAACATGAACTGGGACCTCGGCAAATGTCAGCCGCAGGTCTCCTGAAACCAGTGCTGTTTTGTTGGGATAATTCCGGGCGTTATTCAAAATGCAATCATAGATTGAGTGTTCTCTTAGTGCCATAATAATTTTCCTTTAATTAATTCAATTTTAGTGCTCTCAGCAAGCGCTGATGAATATTGTCGAATTTGCCATTACTCATGATGAGTACTACATCATCTGCATGGCAATTAGTTTTTAAATAATCTATAATTTCTGACACTTCAGGGAATACATGAGCAGAAATATTTTCTTCATTCAGTACTTTGATAACTTCCTGTATTGCAAGTCTCTTGTCTACAGGAGTCGTTTCCAGACGAAATGGTGTAGTTAAAATAACTTCATCTGCTTTACGGAATGAGTTTATCAAAGCCTCCTGATGAATATTTAGTACACTGGTGTTGCTGCGAGGTTCAAAGACAGCAATTAAACGTTGTCCAGGATGCTTTTGCCTGATTGCATTCACTGTTTCACGAATAGCAGTTGGATGATGCGCAAAGTCATCATAGACTGTAATACCATTCACAACTCCACGTACTTCCTGACGTCTGCGGACACTCTTAAATGAGTCAAATGCAACCTGAATTGTCTGGTCATCAATTGCATTGTGTCTTGCCAGCATGATTACACCCAGAGCGTTGCGCACGTTATATTCACCAAAGAGATTAATCTTAAAGTGCTGTTTGTTATTGGAACTATCCGAACTTTTATCCAACACCTCAAATGACATGCCGGATTCTGTGACTGACAGATTTACTGCCTGAACATCACAGGTTTTTCCTAAACCAAATGTCAGCACCGGTGAGTAGGCTGCTTCCAAAACACTACTTACATTTAAATCATCGCCATTGGCGACGATCAGTCCATTCTGGGGAATCAGACGCAGCATTAAGCGGAAGGATTTTTTAATATCTTCAAGTGAATCAAAGATATCTGCATGATCAAATTCAAGATTGTTCAAAATTAATTGATCAGGAAGATAATGAAAAAACTTAGAGCGCTTGTCAAAAAATGCAGTGTCGTACTCATCACCTTCAGTGATGAAATAGCTTCCAGCACCATCCTGACAACTTGTCCCAAAATTTTCTGCAATACCTCCAATCATGAAGCCAGGTTTTTTCTCTGCAGTCTCAAATACCCAGGACAGCAATGACGTTGTAGTTGTTTTTCCGTGTGTCCCAGTTACTACCAGTGACGTTTTTCCGCGAATAAAATATTCCTTCAGCAGTTCCGCCATCGAAATAAACGATAGCTTTCTCTCCAGAACAGCTTCTACTTCAGAATTTCCCCGCGAGAGGGCATTTCCGATAACAACCAAATCAGGAACTGTATCTAAATTTGCTGCAGCATATCCGCTTTGTACAACTACCTTATTTTCTGCAAGGAATTCACTCATGGGAGGATAAACATTCTCATCAGAACCTTGAATCCGAAAACCTCGCAGTTTCAATAAAACTGCCAGAGAAGCCATACCGGTTCCACAGATTCCTGTAAAATGAATAAGCTTGGAATTCATATTTTGAAGAGACATCTGATAACAAAATGCAACAGCATTAAGAAAATAAAGGAGGGAGCAGCTCAGGTTTCCAAAAACAGTTCCGCGCAGAAGAAACTGCAAAATCAACTAAAAAAGGAGTAAAACAGTAGTCTGACCTGCCCCAATTAGAAGCGTCCATCGTAAACCTTTTCCGCAATTCTGCAAGCCAGTAACGTAAATGTTTTGCGGTCAAATGCACCAGTCAGAGCATTTTCTAACTCTGAACGGTTGGAAATCAAATGTCCTATTCCCCCCAAAGCCTCCGCCACTGCAGGAAAGTCGGTTGCACCAAAATCAACGCCGAGATTCGCTAATTTTGACTTGCGCTGTTTAAGTTCAATTAAAGCCAAAGATTCATCGATAAAGACCACAATTACGACCGGTAAATTCAAATCCCGCAAAGTAGCCAGCTCGCCTAACACCATTTCCATCCCAGCATCTCCGACAAAAGCTACTACTGGCCGCTCCGGTTCTGCAATTTGAAACCCCATTGCCAAAGGCACAGCGCAGCCCATTGTGCAAAGCGCAGATGATTGCAACAATCCCCGTGGCTCATAACACTCCCACATCTGACTCAGCAAAATCCGGTGTGCTCCGCTGTCTGCGGTGATGACTCCATTTCGAGGCAAAACCTCCCGCACCGTTTCGATAACAGCTCCCGGCCCCCAATTTTCAGCTCCGGAAAAAACGGATTTTAGTTCTTTGCGAACTTTTTGCGGTTGCTCATTTTTCCAAACAGTTTTTTTGGAAACACCTTGACGCAGAGTTTTCAAACCTTCACCAACATGACCGACAAAACTCAAATCGGCCTGATGCATATAATGCGTATTCGGCACGGCGCAAAACTCAATCACTTTGCACCGGACATTCCGGTTTCCGGATTGTCTCCAAGGATTACGCCAACCGGTGCGCATTTCAATCGGATCGTAACCAGCCAACAAAATCAAATCACTTTCCTGCACCAACGGCAATAAGTATTGATCGGCCAAAGGCGAAAGTCCGGCCCCGCCGAGTGCAAGCGGATCATCTTCCGGAAGCACGCCTTTTGCTTTGTAAGTCGTGATCAGGGGAATCCGGAAGTCCTGCACAAATTCCGCTACTGTTGTCATTGCCTTCTGATTCAAAACATCAACTCCGGCAATCATCAAAGGTCGTAGTGCTTCCTGAAGCCAGTTACGGGCAGCTTCCAAATCGACCCCATCAGCAGGTACGGCAGGCGATGGAGTGTTTCGGACTGTCATCTCGCAATCCGGCTGTGATTTCACTGCAACACTAATCGGCAGATCAACATGCACTGGTCCCGGCTGACCATCCAGTGCAATGGCAACCGCCTTGTCTATTGCAACACCAACTGCACCATCCACAATTTTTATACTGCCTTTTGTAATTGGTTTCAGCAAGTCACCGTGATCAAAAACCTGATGCGTATAGGTCAGAGCTTCATCTGCATCTACACAACCGGTCAGGAAAATCAACGGTACACGATCCTGATATGCATTGGCCACAACATTCACAGCATTGGCTACACCAGGACCAATCGTAGCCAGCAAAATTCCGGGTGCACCGTTTGCATGAAATCCACCTTCCGCCATAAATCCGGCGCAGTTTTCATGCTTGGTCAAAACAAAATCAATTCCTGAACTTTTCAGTCCTTCCATCAAAACTAAAACCTCTCCACCCGGAATTCCAAATGCTCTTCTACAACCAGCGTGGTAAAGTCTTTTCCCAATTATTTCTGCAGCATTTGCCATTAATTCCTTTCTATTTTCTTTATAAATTGATGTGTGCTGCAAAACAAACCTCGTCCGCAGAACTGACTTGGAATGAGATAATGGTCAGAGTTTTAACTTGAAGCCCTCATGAGTCATTTCAAATCCTAATCCTAAGTAAAATTTGAGAGCATTCGGCCTTTTCTTGTCTGAAGTAAGTTGCAGAATATCAACATTTTTCGTTTTTGCGTATTCTATCAGCCACTCAAAAATTTGAGTACCTATACCCTGACTCCGATAATTTTTATGAATCCTTACCCCCTCCACCAAACAACGCCATGAACCTAAATGAGTTAAATACGGGATAAAAGTTAATTGCAACATCCCAATTATTTCGTTGTCTATTTCAACAATCCTTAACTCATTGTTAGCATCAGAAGTAATATTTTGGAATGCACACAAATAAGATGGGTTTAAAGGAATGGAGACATCTTCACGCTGAGAGCCTAACTCATCATCTGCCAGCATATCGACCATAAACTGTAGATCTTCTTCTGTTGCTTCACGATACTTTAGTTCCAATCGTCCTCCTAAAATTAAACTCGTACAGCACAAACTGAAAAATAAATTGTAAAATTACGCACCTTTTTTAGCCAGTTTCAAATGTCCGTCCCGTGTTTGCGGGAGTTTACGGTCAAGCAAAGCGGAAGCCACAACTGTGCGCAAAATACCCGCTGTACCCCCGCCGATGGTGAACATCCGTGCATCCCGTACCATTCTCTCCAAAGGGAAATTTCGAGAATATCCGGCAGAACCAAAAATTTGCAGAGCGTCATTCGTAACTTTGATCGCCATTTCTGATGCAAAAATTTTGGCTTGCGCCGCCTCCAACATATCCGGAAAACCTTGTTCAGCACCTCCGAAAGCGGCTTTGCGGAGCAACAATCTTGCCGCTTCAAGTTGTGTGTGCATATCGCACAAAGTCCATTGCAAACCCTGAAATTCACAAATTGGACGACCGAATTGCTCACGCTGTTGAGAGTATTCCAGCGCCAATTCAAACGCTCCGGCAGCAATCCCCATGGCCACTGTTCCGGCACCAACTCGTTGACCGTTGTAGGCATTCATCAAGCCAGCAAATCCGCGTCGTAAACCTTCTGGCGGAATGACAACCATATTTTCCGGTACTGCCAAATTTTCGCAAATAATTTCTGTTTCCGGAATTCCACGCAAGCCCATTGCAGGTTCTCGTGTCCCGATAATCAAACCATCTGCACCACGCAAAACAATAAATCCGGCAATACCTTGCGGCTCATTATTTTCAAAAACACGGGCAAAAATCAAATGAAATTTAGAAACTCCGCCGCCGGTAATCCAATGTTTTGTGCCGTTGAGAATGTAACAGTCGCCTTTGTGATCGGCGCGAGTCGTCATTTCGGAGGCCGCACTTCCGGCTCCGGGTTCGGTGATGCAAATTGCCGGTTTATCACCGCTCAAAACATGTTCCGCTGCTAATTTTTTTTGCATTTCAGAGCCGTATTTCAGCACCGCACCGACTGCTCCCATATTGGCCTCGACTACAATCCGTGCCGAAACTCCGCAAGCTTTAGCGATTTCCTCAATCACCAAAACCACATCCAAATAAGACATTCCGGGGCCACCGTATTCTTCCGGAATCGTCATGCCCATGAAGCCTTGTTTTGTCAACAGAGCAACATTTTCCCACGGATATTGTTCAGTACGATCAATTTCCGCAGCACAAGGAGCGATTTCTTTTTTGGCAAATTCCCTTGCGCTTGCTTGCAATTGTTTTTGAGTTTCAGTTAGTTCAAACATAAATCCTTTTTTAAAAATAGTTAAGTTATTAGTTCTTAAATTTCGCCTCTCAAATACATTTTCCGTCTGCTTTCCGGAATTCTCTCAATGGCATAGCGGAGCATCGTGCGGGGCATTTTTTGGTAATGTTCCTGCAAAAATTCTTCTTCGATTTCAAGCTCTCTTTTACCAACTTCGCGCAGCATCCAGCCGACTGCTTTGTGAATTAAATCCTCTTTGTCATTGAGCAATATTTCCGCAATTTTGAGCGTCTCTTCAAAATCATCCTTGCGGATAAAATAAAAAGTTGCAATCATCGCAATCCGCCGTTCCCACAAGTTTTCAGATTTGACCAAACAATAAAGCGGCGACCTGTCTTTTTTATCCAAATAAGCACCAACAATTTGTCCGGCAGAAATATCAACAATGTCCCAATTGTTGATAAATTTTGTGTTTTTCAAGTACAAATTATAAATCTCTAATTTTCCTTCTTCGTCTGCTGTTTTGAAAAGTTGAACCATCATCAAAACTGCTAACAAACGTTCTTCATGAAATTTTGAATGGAGTAATTTTCCTGTTTCATCAATAGAAATAGCGGAATATTTTTTAACCAATTTCCGCAAAACAGGAACCCGAATTCCTAAAAATATATCACCTTCTCCGTACTCATCTTTTCCGGTTTTAAAAAATTTTTGCGAATGTTCGGCAATATCATTGTTTGCTAATAATTTTAATTCTCTTTTAATATTAACTACTTGATTAGCCATTTTAAATGATCCCCTTCTCAGACAATTCATTACATTCTTCCTCATCCATACCTAACAATTCCTCCAAAATTTCATCAGTGTGCTGGCCCAAAATCGGAGGTGCATGACGATAGCTGACCGGTGTTTCGGACATTTTCAGCGGACTGCCGATTAGACTCACATTTCCTTTGCCGGAAAGCGGGTGCTCCATAGAAATTTCCATTTTACGATGTTGAATCTGCGGATCATCAAAAACTTCTTTAATCGTGTTGACAGGTCCACATGGAACTTGTAGTTTCTCCAATCCCTCCAGCCAGTACTGAGTTGAATTACGCTTGGTCAAATCATTAATCATTGGCGTTAATATTTTACGATTTTTTACTCGATCAGTGTTTATTTTAAATCGTGGATCTTCTGGCAATTCCGGAGCGCCTGCAAATTCACAAAACTTATGGAACTGTGTATCATTGCCGACAGCTAAAACAAAAAAACTATCGCTCGTTTGAAAAACTTGATAAGGGACAATGTTGGGATGAGCGTTGCCGAGACGGTGTTGATCTTCACCGGAAGTTAAATAATTGGAACCGGAATTTATCAACCATGCTGCCTGTGAATCGAGGAGAGCCAAATCGATGTATTGACCACCTCCAGCTTCACCGGATTCCCTGACTTGATCTCTGTGACGAAGTGCTGCCAAAATGCTGACCGCTGCATACATTCCGCACATCACATCCGCAATTCCGACTCCAACTTTCATCGGTGAACCGTCTGGTTCTCCGGTGACACTCATGATTCCTCCCATCGCCTGGATCATAAAATCGTAACCTAATAGATGGGACTTGGGACCTGTCTGTCCAAACCCGGAAATGGAACAATAAATCAATTCCGGAAAATCCCCTTTCATTGCAGCATAATCCAAACCATATTTTTTCAGCCCGCCGACTTTGTAATTCTCGATCAGCACGTCACATTTTCCGGCCAGTTTGCGGATAATTTCCTGCCCCTCCGATTTGGTGATGTCCACCGTCAAAGAGCGTTTGTTACGGTTGGCGCACAAATAATATGCACTTTCGCTGGTGTCATTTCCGTCTGAATCCTTAACATAGGGCGGCCCCCATTTTCGGGTATCGTCTCCGGATTCCGGTCGTTCGATTTTAATCACATCTGCCCCCAAATCCCCCAGAATTTGGGTACAGGTCGGACCGGCTAAAATCCGGCTCATGTCTAAAATTCGGAGACCATTTAGTGGGCCGGTGTTTTGAATTTTCATACGATAACTATTTTGTTTGTATGTCTTGCACTGATTATTATTAGATATACTTTGTTAGTCATTATTTTCACGATTAGCCACTGCTGCATTGTGCCTTTCTTGAATACGTCTGGTTGCTTCAAAAAGGGGTTCAAGACCAATTTCTTTCCGCAGTCCTGCTACTTTTTCAGCATCTTCTATTGGTAGTGGATACGCAATACCGTTGTCGTCAATATCATGCTGTGTACCGTAGATTTGCTGCTTTCCTGACATAGTGAGAACTCTATCTTGGAGATAGGCCAAATACCATCCTTCTGCCTCCCCCCGAGTTGATGCTTCTTTCAAAAGTGCTAAACATTTATCCATGAAATCTTTGTCCAGCACCGCATGTTGAACAATTAACCAAGCAGCTTTAGAACCTTCTTTGCCGACCTTTTTAAAACCAGGCCACCCGTACTGATCAATAATTTCTTTAATGCGAGCAGTGTTCTTTTCATGGACCGCCTTCATTCTGGGGTGATACTCTATAGTACCTAGTTCTCCGTTATCAATCAATTCCTGCAAGACTTGTTGGTCTTCTTCTGACATTGACAGCAACTCATCTTTTAATGTTTGATTCAAGCACATTATCACCTTGTTGGTTAACAAAATTTATTTCATTGTTTTGAAACAAACTACTAAAATCATTAACGGAGAATAATCATGGGAAATACCATCAAAATTTTTCCCGATCCTGAAGAAGAATGAGATTAAATTGGGCAGGTTAAGGGATTTTGCTGTTGTTCTTTTTTCGCTGAAAGTCCGGAGTGTTCTTTACTGGAACTCTGAATCACCATAAAACTCTGGTTTAAAATTGCCAACAAAAGATAGCAAAAGACTCCCTAAAGAACCTCTCTACGTTTGCGTTGTTGAATAACCACAAGCCCCAAGAGTGCTAATGCTGGAAAGTACATCCATTGTTTGGCAGGACGATCTACCGGTATTTGAAGACTGAGGATTTCCCAGTCAAAATCAATTCCGGCTTTCTGCGCTAAACTGTCAAATGTCACCATATCTACAAATAATCTTTTATTTTCGCGACGCAATTCAAGTCCAGCCTGTTCCAATCGAGCTTTCCCGGGTGCAGATTTTCCCATTGGCAGAACAACCATTTTACTGACGATATCTCCATCAATGCTCTCTCCTTCAACATGCAGGCGTATATCTGTATGAGGAGGAAGTTGCTCTACCATTTCAACAATCTTAATTGGTTGAACAAGTTGACTTGAAGGATAAACCATTTCCCACCAGTAACCAGGTCGGAATAATGTGAAAGAAATCAATAAAAGTATGATCGTTTCCCACCAGCGACTTTTCACAAATAAATATCCCTGAGTCGCGGCGGCAAACAAAAGCATGGCAGTAATTGCTGTGAATATAGTCATCAATAGGTGCCACCAATTTTCAATACCAATCATCAAAAGTTCGGTGTTGAAAATAAACAGAAAAGGTAGAATTGCCGTGCGAATATCATAAAGGAAACCTTGAATTCCGGTTTTAATCGGATCACTTTGCGCAATTGCAGCAGCGGCAAAAGCCGCCAAACCAACCGGCGGAGTATCATCTGCTAAAATTCCAAAATAAAACACAAACATGTGAACTGCAATCAATGGTACTATCAAACCATTTTGTGCACCTAAAGTAACAATCACTGGTGCCATCAATGTAGAAACCACGATGTAATTTGCTGTAGTTGGCAAGCCCATGCCCAACACGAGACAAATGAATGCAGTAAAAAGCAACATCAACATCAAATTGCCTCCGGAAATAAACTCTACAAACTCAGTCATCACCAGACCGATTCCTGTAAGAGTGACGGTGCCGACAATGATTCCTGCAGTTGCAGTTGCCACACCAATTCCAATCATGTTACGTGCACCAAAAATTAGACCGTCCATTAAATTCCGGAGACCACTGAAAAATTCATGTTCCAAGTCACCATTTTTTCGAAAATACACTTTCAATGGCCGTTGCGTTGCCAAAATGAATAACATGATCATTGTCGCCCAAAATGCAGCCAGTCCCGGTGAAAACCGCTCTACGATCAAGCACCAAATTAAAACAACAACCGGAAGCAAATAATACAATCCTGATTTTACAGTCGGGCCTGCTTCCGGAAGTTCAGTCAGTTCAAGATGATGCTCGTCAACTCCTAAATCTGGAAAGTTGATGGAATAACGTACAAGTGCAAAATATGCTGCCATTATCAAAACACCTGCAATCCAGGGTGAGGCATCTCCTGCAACAGATTTAACCCAACCAAAACCAAAATATATGATTCCAGAAAGAATGACCATACCGATCATCACCATCATAAATGTTACAATCTTTTGAAAGATTGTTGTAATCCTGCGGGGAGGAAGTCCTTTCAAGTCTGCTTTCAAAGCCTCGAGATGAACGATGTAAACCAACGCAATATAAGAAATGACTGCAGGTAAGAAAGCATGTTTGATTACTTCTAAATATGAAATACCCACATATTCAATCATTAAAAATGCTGCGGCCCCCATGATCGGCGGCATTAGTTGTCCATTGGTAGAGGCAGCTACTTCAACTGCACCTGCTTTTTCTGCAGAAAAACCAACTTTTTTCATCAGTGGAATCGTAAAAGTACCAGTGATCACAACATTTGCAATTGAGGATCCGGAGATCATACCGTTCATGCCTGATGAAACAACTGCTGCTTTTGCAGGTCCACCGCGATAATGACCAAGTAAAGCAAATGCAACCTGGGTGAAATAATTTCCTGCACCCGCCTTTTCCAACAAAGCACCAAACAACACAAATAAATATATAAAACCGGTTGAAACACCCAGTCCGATACCAAATACTCCTTCCTGTGATAACCACATGTGCGACATCGCTTTATTGAACGAGGCCCCTTTCCAGGCAATTATATCAGGTGCATATTCTCCAAAAAATACATAGCTCAAAAACACCATAGCCACACACATCATTGGTAAACCAAGTGCTCTTCTGGTGGCTTCAAGTAAAAATACCAAACCAATTCCGGAAAAGATCAAATCCTGTGTGATGGGTAAACCCGGACGATCTGCTAATTCATTTGATAATACTGCAATGTAAAGCGCACATGAAGTTCCCAGCAAAGCAAATATCCAATCTTGAATAGGAACTGTTGTTCGAGGTGAACGTTTGAGTGCAGGAAAGGCCACAAAAGCTAAAAATACTGCAAAACCTAAATGCGCCGAACGAGTATGCGTACTGTTTAAAAGAGGTATAATATCGGACAGCATGTAAGGAAAAGGCGATGCAATCCAAAGTTGAAACAGTGACCAGGCTAGCGAAACTGAAACCAAAATCCAACCTGCAGTGGATGTTAACTTCCTTGCACCTGAATCAACTGTGGCCACCATCTCATCCAGCTTTTCCTGTAAATTTTGCTGGGAGTCGTTGATTGCATCATCTTTTGGAGTAAGATCTGATGAATCCATTTCAGTGTTATATATACTTTGGAGAAAAATATTGGAAAGAAAACAAGACAAGACCGGAAGCTGGTTTTACTACCGGTCTATGTCTCATTTTGGAAGGATTACATCCAGCCACGCTCTTTATAGTAACGCACAGCACCATCATGTAGCGGTGCAGAAAGAGAATCACTGATCATTTCGCTCTCTTTTAAGTTACGAAATGCAGGATGCAGTTTTTTAAACTGGTCGAAATTATCAAACACACCTTTGACAACGTTATAAATAACGTTATCTGGAGTGTTGGTTGAGGTTACAAATGTTGCACCAACACCGAATGTTTTGACATCATTCGCATTCCCTGAATACATTCCTCCTGGAATAGTTGCCCAGCGGTAAAATGAATTATCTTTTACCAATTTAGCAATTCCGGGTCCAGTGGCTTCAACAAGAACTGCATCACAGGACGAAACCGTTTCTTTGGTTAAACCTGAAGGATGTCCGACGAGCCAGAAATAGGCATCAATCTTATTATCACAAAGTGCTTGTCCGGTTTCAGATGAACGTAATTCTGCTGCTAATTTCAAATCACTCCGACTCCAGCCCAAAGCACCTTCAATAACTTCCCAGGTTGCACGAGTTCCTGAACCTGGATTACCGATGTTCAAACGCTTGCCTTTGAGGTCATTGATATGCTTGATTCCAGATGCCCGACGCGCCACAATGGTCACAGGTTCAGCATGCACGGAAAATATTGCCCGTAAGCCTTTGAATGCACCTTGATCCTTAAACTTGCTAGTACCGCGATAGGAATGATACTGCCAGTCAGACTGGGCTACACCCATGTCGAGTTCGCCGGCACGGATGGTGTTGATATTATACACCGAACCGCCGGTGCTTTCTACAGAACAACGAATACCGTGTTCCTTGCGTTTTTTGTTGACCAGACGACAAATAGCTCCGCCGGTTGGATAATAAACTCCTGTAACTCCACCAGTACCGATGGTTACAAAAGTTTGTTCTGCCCAAACGGGCACGCTAATAGAAACAGCCAACGCACTGATCGCCAGCCATTTGATTGCTTTATGCATAACATCTCTCAAGTGAGATTAAAAAAACTGAAAGCCTCCTCTGTTCGCAAAGACAATTCTTCAAAAACTAAAGCTTCCTGATAAAATCGAACCACACCAAATTCCTCAATGAATTCATGACTGGCCCCAACAACAGCATCTCACCCTCATTTGTTTCGAGATCACTGCAGGTCTTGAGAAGTAGAACTCCTTCTCCATCAATCAAATTATCCTACAATCAATTCAAAGTAAGATCACGACTAATGAGATAGATGCTAACTACATTGATTTTCTGTGTCAAGATATTTAATTAAAACCCTGAATCGTAATATTTCTACAAATGGTTGTTGGTGTAAAACAGATTATGAAAGATAAAATGCCAAGACAAACCAAAAGATTATTAATTTACAAAATAATGAGGTGATCAAATTGATCAGGGGTGACTTGGGGTTAAATAAAGGGACTTCTTAAATGTGTCTTAAACAGAACGATGAGGATGACGCTTGAATTGTTTATACAGTTTTTTTAAACTCAAAACAAAAAATCCCACCAAAGTTTTACATATGCAAACCATGGTGGGATGATTATAAAAAGCAGAATCGTCTTAAAATTAATTCAATTTCTTAAGATCTTCTGCAGTCGACTGTCCAATTTCAATCATACGTGACTTCTTTTCTTCAGGAACGATCCTTTCAAGACTAATAGTCAGCATGCCATTAATCAAATCCGCTCCTTTGATAATCACATCATCAGAAAGGGTAAAGCTCCGTGTAAATGCCCGCTTGGCAATTCCACGATGCAAGTATTCACCTTCTTCCTGATCTGGCTTTGAACGTACAGTTAAGACACCTTCTTTGAGTTCTGCTTCCAGATCTTCTTTTGAAAATCCGGCAACAGCCATTTCGATGGTGTACAAATTTTCTTCGTCCTTGCGAATGTTATAGGGCGGAAACCCGGTGGGGCCTTCAGACCTCTCAACATCTCCAAAAAGACGGTCTATCATTGAATCAAAGCCCACGGTGATTCCCAGTGCTCTTTCAAAATCAGACGGTGTAATTGATGAGTAACGTGCTAAATGTAACATAATACCTCCTTATATAAGCAAGGTGTTTACAAAATATCCTCCAATCCATAGCACTGGACTTGAAGGTGATTAAAGGGGCTACCACCATGGTCAACCCCTGACTCGATAGCTCCAACTTTACAACAAAGTTGAGAATCGAAATTGAAAATTATTAAACGGTTTATTCCTCATTGGAAACAGAACCAATATTTTCAAAAAATATTTTTCCGGCAGTAACATTAGCTGTCACTTCCTGACCGTCTTGGATCTCGCCTGATAAAATTGCTCTCGCCAAAGCGGTTTCAAGCTCTTTCTGAATTGCGCGTTTGAGCGGCCTTGCACCATATACCGGGTCGTAGCCAACTTTTGCCAGGAATTCAACGGCTTTTTCAGTCAAGTGCAGCAAAATGTTTCTTTCAGCTAAACGCTTTTTCAATCTTTCCAACTGAATCTTAATGATGCCACTCATGTGTTCCTGAAGCAGCGGATGAAAGACAACTGTATCATCAACCCTGTTTAAGAATTCCGGACGAAAATGCTGCCGGAGTTCCTGTAGAACCAGCTTTTTTTGTTCTGACTGCAAAGCTGTACCGGAAGTTCCATCTTCATTTTGGTTGATCAACTTTTGACTGCCTATGTTTGAAGTCATGATAACAAGTGTATTCTTGAAATCAACTGTGCGGCCATGTGAATCAGTTAGCCTGCCGTCATCAAGAATCTGCAGTAGAACATTGAACACATCATAATGCGCTTTTTCAATTTCGTCGAAGAGTAAAACACTGTAGGGCCTTCTTCGAACAGCTTCCGTGAGTTGACCTCCATCGTCAAAACCAACGTATCCCGGAGGTGCTCCAATTAAACGGGATACTGCATGTTTTTCCATGTACTCACTCATATCAATCCGGATCATGTTTTGTTCATCATCAAACAAATTTTCTGCCAGTGCACGTGCCAGTTCAGTTTTTCCAACACCAGTCGGCCCCAGAAAAATAAAACTCCCCAGCGGTTTATGAGGATCATTAATTCCTGAACGTGCCCGCATCACAGCATCTGCTACAAGATCAATCGCCTCATCCTGCCCTACTACCCGTTTGTGCAGTTGTTCAGGAAGGTGCAACAGTTTTTCCCCTTCGCCTTCAATCAGTTTTTGTACCGGAATTCCGGTCCAGTGAGCTACTATTTCCGCAATGTCTTCTGCATCCACTTCTTCCTTGAGCAGTTGGTTATTACTGTCCTGGTCTTCAGATTTTGTAGTTTCCAGTTTATTTTCCAGTTCCGGAAGTACTCCATATTCCAGACGTGCAGCTTCTTCCAGATTATAATCCTGACGTGCCCGTTCTATCTGCAGACGCACTTCTTCAATTTTCTGTTTAAGTTCACTCAATTCATGTAATCCTGATTTTTCTTTTTCCCACTGCAGAGTCAAATTATCAAAGCTGTGCTGCAGTTCTGCTAATTCTTTTGATAGTTTTTTCAATCGCTCACTGGATGCAGTATCACGCTCCTTTTTCAGTGCTTCTTTTTCAATTTGCAACTGTAGAATTCTTCGCGAGATTTCATCCATTTCTGCAGGCATCGAATTTATCTCTACTCTTAAACGCGCTGCAGCTTCATCCATCAGATCAATGGCTTTGTCCGGTAGGAAGCGGTCTGCAATATAACGTTGAGAAAGAGTTGCGGCTGCAATCAGTGCTGCATCTTTGATGCGAACACCATGATGTATTTCATAACGTTCCTTTAAGCCCCGTAATATTGAAATTGTATCTTCAACATTTGGTTGATCCACCATTACTTGTTGAAACCTGCGTTCGAATGCCGGATCTTTTTCAATGTACTTACGATATTCATCCAGAGTTGTAGCACCGATACAATGCAGTTCACCTCTTGCCAGCATCGGCTTGAGTAAATTACCGGCATCCATAGAACCTGCGGTTTTTCCTGCACCTATTACCGTATGCAGTTCATCGATAAATAATAATATCTGTCCCTCAGAATCAACGACTTCCTTAAGCACTGCTTTCAAACGTTCTTCGAATTCACCGCGATATTTTGCTCCGGCAATTAAAGCCCCCATGTCAAGTGAAACAAGTTTTTTATTTTTCAAACTATCTGGAACATCATTTCGTGAAATACGAAGTGCCAGTCCTTCTGCAATTGCCGTTTTACCTACACCAGGTTCGCCTATCAAAACCGGATTATTTTTTGTCCGCCTCGAAAGAACCTGAATCAACCTGCGAATTTCATCATCACGGCCGATAACCGGATCCAGTTTTCCGTCCCGGGCTAACTGACTCAGATCCGTACCGTATTTTTCCAATGCCTCATAGGTGTCTTCCGGGTTCTGACTTGTGACCCGTTGGCCGCCACGAATTTCTTCAATTGTACTCAGCAACCGTTTACGGTTAACTCCATGTTCTGCTAACATTGCTCCGGCAGCATCTTTGTTTCCCTCTGCCGTCAATGCCAGCAAAAGATGCTCAACACTTATGTATTCATCCTGCAGTTTTTTAGCTTCATCTTCTGCCTGAACCAGTACATTATTTATTGCACCGCTCGTCACCACTCTGCCAGTTGAACTTCCGCTCAGAGTTGGCAAAGACTGTAATGAGTCCTCCAGTGACTGAACTAATTTTGCAGAATTTAAGTCCATTTTTTCAAAAACACGAGGAACTAAACCGTTTTCCTGAAAGACAAGTGCATGCAAAAGATGTAAAGTGGATAACTCGGAATGATGACGTCTTACTGCATTACTATGTGCAGATTCCAGCGCTGACAGTGATTTTTCCGTAAATTTTTGTGTATCCATAGTCCCTTTATTATTTAAACATAAAACTCTTTTAGCACTCACTATACTAGAGTGCTAACAATTTATCAAGTAATTTTTTTTGAAGGAAATAACAAAGCGGAAGCTAAATTTTTTAAAATATTTATTTTATTTGTGGAGGATTATTTTGATTTACAATCAAAATATAATAAATATATTTGCAATATCAGAGGAGTGGAAACAGTAGACTATAATAAGAGTCTGGAATACAGATTAATTTTATAAAATAAAAATAAATTTTTGAAATTCCTGCTTGAAATCTTTGTGGGAAGTCTGTATCTTTTGAAGCTACACCCCGGAGTGAATATGGAGCAAATCCCAGGTCATGCTAGGCTCAGGATTAAAATTCATGAATTCATTTACGGATCCAAGTGGCGGAGCCACTCTCCGGGGTCTTGTTGTAATATGAGCAACAAGCGTGCCTTGCCCTTTCCACGATTCATTTGTATAAATCACGTCTTTATTTTTTTCACTTTAATTGCTATAATTGTTTGGTTTTTGCTTTTATTGTAATTTGAGCAATTTTTCTGTGGTTTTTTTTACCATTCCTGATCTGAAGTGAATGGTTATTTTTCAAGACATCCATTTATTTCTCTGATTCAGATGGCCAAGCTCTATTTTTACTATTCCGCTATGAACGCGGGAAAAACCACAACACTCCTCCAGTCAGCATATAACTATCGTGAACGTGGTATGAACACGCTGGTGTTCAAACCGTCCATAGACGATCGTCATTCCACAAGCTCTGTTCGCTCGCGGATTGGCCTGGAAGCAGAGGCAGTCGGATTTGAAGCAGATGACGACTTGCTGGCAATTACGGAGAAAACCAACCAGCAGAGCCAACTGAGTTGTGTTTTGCTGGATGAAGCACAATTTTTAAGTAAAGCACAGGTTTTTGCTTTAGGAGAGATAGTTGACAAGCTGGGAATACCAGTACTGGCTTATGGATTGCGCACAGATTTTAAAGGAGAGCTTTTTGAAGGAAGCCTCCACTTACTAGCCTGGGCCGATGAATTAATTGAGATCAAAACTATTTGTCATTGCGGAAAAAAAGCAAATATGGTTTTACGTCTGGATGAACACGGAAACCAAATGAAATCAGGAGCTCAGATCCAAATTGGAGGAAACGACAGTTATGTTTCGGTTTGTCGAAAACATTATAAGTCTGCTGCAAGCGGGAAGAATAAAGCATGATAATCCTGACTTGTGAAATATTTAATCAGTCAGTCTGCAGTGAGCATCTATACTCACAATGTCTGAACTACAAATTATAACAATCTATACCATAACTTTAAATTGAAGAATGTCGCTATTGCCGGAGCAACCGGTGCTGTTGGTGCGGAATTTTTAAAACTTTTAGCAGCCCGCAATTTCCCTATTAAGAATCTAAGACTGCTGGCCTCAGCCAGGTCGGCTGGTAAAAAACTGGAGTTTCGAGGAGAGCAGATTGAAGTCGAAGAAATGACGGAAAATTCTTTTGAAGGAATTGATTTGGTCTTTTTTTCTGCAGGTAGAGGTCGAAGCAAAGAATTTGTTCCGCATGCCGTGAACTCCGGAGCTGTAGTAATCGACAACAGCAGTGCTTTCAGGTTGGATCCGGATGTTCCACTGGTAGTTCCAGAAATTAATCCGGAAATGGTTTTTAAGCATAAGGGTATCATTGCCAATCCTAACTGTTCCACAATCCAAATGGTGGTTGCACTCAACCCTCTGCACCAGGTTGCTAAAATCAATCGTGTTGTAGTTTCAACTTACCAGGCAACTTCTGGAGCAGGAGCAAAAGGTATGAGCGAATTAATTGAGCAAACCCGTGCCTGGGTTAAAGGAGATTCCATGGAAGTTTCTGCATTTCCTGCACAAATAGCCTTCAATCTTTTTCCTCATGTAGATGTATTTACAGAGAACGGATATACAAAAGAGGAGATGAAAATGGTCAATGAAACACAAAAGATCATGGCTGCTCCAGATATGAGAATTTCGGCAACTTGTGTCAGGGTTCCAGTCTTAAGAGCACATTCAGAAGCAGTCTGGATTGAAACTGAGAAAAAATTGTCACCGCATGAGGCACGAGAAATTCTCGCTAATTCTCCAGGAATTATAGTTAAAGATGAGCCCCAAAGTGGAGGTTATCCCACTCCATGGGAAGCAAACGAAACATTCGAGACATATGTAGGACGTATTCGTGAAGATTTTTCTCACCCCAAAGGTTTGACCTTCTGGGTGGTTGCAGATCAGCTTTACAAAGGCGCAGCTCTTAACTCAATTCAAATAGCAGAAGTTCTGGCAAAAGCATAGTATACTGAACCATAGGAATTAATTAATCCCTATAATTCACAGCATAATCAGTTGTGACAAGTGTGAAATTGTATGCGAATATTCTTACCCTTCAAAAGCCTCTTTTTTATAGTTTGCCTGGGCTTAACTGCTACTTTAGTTTTTGCACAAGGTGATGCACCTGCAATTGCCACCCTGCTTGAGCTTGAAGGCTCTGTAGAAACAATTACTTCAAAATCCACAAAAGGCCGCTGGGCTAAAAACGGAATACTGCTTTACGCCGGAGATACAGTCCGTACCTCTGACAATTCAAAAGCTACTGTAGTCTACCGAGATGGTTCCCGGATTAGATTGTTTCAAAATTCTGAATTATTGTTAAAATTATCGGAAGAGCAATCTACCAGCAGACGCACTTTCAAATTTAAATTGAATCTCAAAAATGGAGCTTTACGCGGACGTTTTCTGAAAGGACTGCAGCGTACAACAATTCGTACTCCAACCGCATTGATCGGCATCAAAGGCACCTCTTTCCGCATTACTGAAAAAAACAATACGGCCTACGTTTCACTGACAGAAGGACTGATAGAAGTGAGTAACCTCTCCTCAAAGACAATCCTGAATCCTGGTCAGTGGCTTGAGAATTTTAAACGCAGTGATGATTTAGTAAAGAAAGTAGCTCAAATCCCAAATATATTGAATCTTAAAACTGAGGAATATGAGCTGGATTTTAGTGATGGCAAATCAAAACAATTAAAATTAAGCGTCCAGTTGCAGCACAGTATCAGTGGAAATATTCTCAAACGCAGTGGCAAAGTGCAATTAGAAAGTGATTATTATGCTATCCGTTTACCAAATCGTTTCAACTTAAACTCCAAAGGCTATGCCAGAGTATTGGTGAAGATAGACCCTCCGCTTAAAGCACCTCCGGAATTCAAAGGTTTGATTACATTAAGTGCATTCATTGACGATGAGGGTTATGATGATGTTGCAGAAGGAACTTTAGTTTTCAAGATACGTAATATTGGGAAAAGACGGACTCTGCTTCTCGATCCTGACAAGGGGTTAATCGAAAAAAGGGACTAAACCTTTTTTTTCTGACGCAGCAGGATTAAATGCTCCCACTTGCCTGCTGCTCCAAAAGCTCTTCCTAGTTCTACATCAAATATTTCATGCTGAACAGATGCACTGCCGGCTACTTTCCAACCAACACTGTCTGCGTACTTTTGAGTAAACTCTAAACCACTTACACGTTTATTGCGTTCAATCCAGTCACCTAACACAAGGTAGCATACACCGTCCTCTGCAGTCCAGAGACGTAATTTAAGCATGAATTCACGAAAAACCTGCTTCCATTGTTTTGGTGTATAATTACGCATGGCTATTTCATTGGAAAACATATCTTTAGTTGGAAATTCCAGCCACTTCATTCGTAGTTCATGCATTGCAAGATAATCATAAGAACCTGGATATGGTGGGCTGGTAATTGTACAGTTGATAGAATTCTCTTCTGGTCCTTCCAAATCCAAAATACTTTTGTTCCAAATTAGAGCAGGTATAGTTTTAGGAATCTTTTTAGCCAGTGCAAGTTGGTTTTCCAGTAACTCCTGAGTCTTGCGTTCCATCCATTTTCCTACTGCACCTTTTGGAAAAGCAGGTGCTTTGCTGAATTTGGAAGTTTCCGAAAGTTTATTGGAAAACTTGGTGATTAAACTCGAAAAGACTGCTCTCAAAGTTTCACGCTCATTAGCTGAACGAACACTTTCAATACCATCGATCCAGTGCAAAAGCTCAACAAACAGATATGGAGGATGAAATTTATTTAGCCAGGTTATATTCTTACGCTGCACATTCCTTTTTTCGAGGCTCCGAGTCTTCACACGTTCACGAACTTCAACCAATGCATTCCAGACACGACCTGCATTTTTTTCAGAAATCCAACGACAACGCTCTCTGGCCACCATGCTGGCAATTGGATTTAGATCATTGCCCAGAACTTGGTGTTGCCAAAGCAAGCCTTCCAACAACACTGTTCCTCCACCCATAAATGGATCAAAAACAAGGCTACCAGCAGGAAATTGTTTGAGCAGTATTTTTGGTAAGTCTGGATGAAAACGCCCTGGATAGGGATGAAAACTTTGGGTAAGTTCGTGGATAGCACCCTTTTTTTCAGGTATCCGTAGTGCTTCCAGCATCAGTTTGCCCTGTTCGCCAAATGACTCTACACTCAAATTTGTTTTAGAAGCAGCGCGTTTCTGCTTTAATTTTCGAGTTGATTTTGGTGGCGGTCCAATTGTGTATTCCTCAGTTGGTTCGGACCAGACATTGTTCTTTTTCTTCCAGGGCAGAGGCTCATTATCTTTAAATTTTGGTTTTGGTTTTTTTGCAATTTCTCCCTGATACTTGGATTCTTTCCGCTCCTGATATTTTGATATTTCTTTCTTTTCTTCGACAGGAACTGTTCCTTTTTTCCTCACACGAATTGCTTTTTTATTTAAATCCTCACCAGTTGGTCTATATTTCACCACACTTTTCAAATCGTTTTCTTTGTCAGTCTTTTTTTCTGAATCACGCATTTAATTATTTAGCTATTTTTTTTTGTACAGCTTCAACATTAACACACTTTAATCTGAGCTGGTAATCATAAATACGCTGGTACTGAGAATCAAAGTTCCACCTAGTACAGTCTGTATAGAAGGTATTTCATTCAGTAATATCAGTGCAAATATAATCGCAAATATCGGTTCCAGTCCAGCAATCAGCATACTCGCCAATTGAGCCGGTACATGACGTAAACCATTAATTAACAAACCATGTCCTCCTACTGTACAAACTACGCCAAGAATAAACAACAAACCCCATTCTTCCCCACTCAAAATCCAGGATTCAGACAGAGACCAGGGCAACAGCACAAGAGCAGCAAAACCATTTTGCCAGCAGGTGAGCAATAAAGCAGAGTGTTTGCGAACATGCCCCCGATTGAGAATAGTCAACAGGGCAAAACCAAAACCTGCCAGCAAGCCCCAGAATACACCTTGAACAACTGAGCCTGAAATTAGCGTGTTTGGATCTTCTGTTGGCGAAGTAGCCATCAGCATTAAACCGCACACTACCAGCAGGACGGCAAAGATATTCCGGCTGCGCAGAGGTTCACGAAAAAACAAAGGTTCCAGAAAAGTGGTGAATAAAGGATAACTTGCAAAAGAAAGTAAACCAATTGTTACAGTGGAAACTTGTATAGCCTGAAAAAATGCTATCCAGTGTACACCCAGAATACTACCGCTTACCATCAACCAGAGCCATTCCCGAGGATCACTAAAAAAGATTTTTTTGCGCAAAACCTGCAAGACCAATAACAACGTAGCAAATGCAAAAACAGCTCTGCCCTGTACAATTAATAATGGAGATAGAGTTAGAAACTTGCCAAAGAGTCCTGTCAAACTGACAAAAGGAAGGGCGACCAAAATACTGATCACACCATAACGATGTGAGACTTTAGCGCTGGTGAAATTCGGCATCAATAATTGTTAAGCTACTTTTTTGGTACGTAAATGTACCCGTAGAATAGTAATTGCTGCAGGCGTCATTCCGATCATTCGACTGGCTTGACCAAGTGTATCCGGTTTTGTTTTTTCTAATATTTCAACAACTTCTCGTGAAAGCCCTGGTATTTCAGATAGCTGCAGATCGTCCGGCAAAGCTATTCTGTCGAGTTGATTAATATGCTTTAACTCCTGATCTTGACGTGCCAGATATCCTGCATATTTTATTTCTATCTCAACTTGTTCCCGCACTGGGACAGAAAAAACATTCCAGTTTATTGTTCCACATATTGAAGTACAGCCCCGCAGCTTTTCAATATTCAGCTTTGGGCGTTTCAACAAATCTGAAACTTTTGCAACTGTTTTGAGAGGTGCTTCTCCAAGGAATTTTAGTTCTGCTTGAACGGCTTTATTTGGTGTAACACGTTCTGCTTTCACTATTCCAGACAGCTTTTGTATATCTTGTTGTTTTTGTTGAAAACACTGAAACTCTGTTTTTGAAAGCAAGCCAAGGTCCCTACCTTTCCGGCTTAAACGTGCATCAGCATTGTCTTCACGCAAATGCAGCCTGTATTCTGCCCGTGAAGTAAACATTCGATATGGTTCAATCACTCCGCGGGTTATTAAATCATCTATCATTACACCGATATAAGCCTCATTGCGCTGCAGTATAAACGCTTGTTTTTTCCGGACTTTCAAAACTGCATTTATTCCTGCCATCAGGCCCTGTGCTGCTGCTTCCTCATAACCTGTGGTACCGTTGATTTGACCTGCAAGATACAAATTTTTCACTGTTTTTAATTCCAGGGTGGTTTTCAGTTGTCGAGGATCAACCATATCATATTCAATTGCATAACCAGGTTCTATTATTTCAACATCTTCCAGTCCTTCAATAGAGCGTAGAAATTCATACTGAACATCAGTTGGCAAACTGGTGGATAAACCATTGGGATAAATCATCAGACTATCTTCTGCATAACCCATTGGTTCCATAAAAACCTGGTGCCGTTTATTGTCTGCAAACTTTACAATTTTATCTTCAATTGAGGGACAATAACGCGGACCAATTCCTGTTATTTCACCACCATAAAGTGCAGAGCGACTCAAGTTATTTTGAATAATCTGATGAGTCCGCTCATTAGTGTATGCAATGTGACAGGCTACCTGAGGCAACAATATTTCGGTGTCCCAGAACGAGAACTTTTTAGGTTGCTCGTCTCCAGCTTGAACCCCCATTTGACTCCAGTCAATAGTACGTTTGTCCAGCCGTGCCGGCGTACCAGTCTTCATTCTTCCCAGCTTCAAAGACTGATTTGCCAGAGACAGGGAAAGTAGTTTTGCTGAAGGTTCAGCCACCCGTCCTGCAGCAAAACGTTCTGGCCCGCGGTGAATTAAACCGTTAAGAAAAGTTCCTGTGGTGATGATTACTGTTTTGGCCAGGATCTCTTCTTTTGAAGTACGCAGTCCCTGCACCTGATTGTCCTGAAACAATAATTCTTCTGCAGCAGCTTCAATAATTGTAAGTCCTGACTGATCTTCCAGCAGGCTTTGCATTACTGCTTTGTAAGCCATAAAATCTGACTGACAACGTGAACCGCGGGTGGCGGCGCCACGTGAAGAATTCAGAACTCGAAACTGGATACCTGTGGCATCGGCTACTTTCCCCATTTCTCCGCCCAAGGCATCAATTTCTTTGACCAAATGTCCTTTTCCAATTCCTCCAATAGCAGGATTGCAGGACATTTGAGCAATCGTCTCACGAGAGAGAGTTATCAGTGCAGTGGTTGCTCCCATTCTGGCTGCCGCAAGGGCAGCTTCGCAACCAGCATGTCCGCCGCCAATAACGAGAACATCATATCTATCAGAATTATTATTCAATGAAATATTTATTTAGTGTTTTTGTTTTTAGACGAGCGTCACAATTGACTTTGGCTTACAGAACAAGATACTTTTTTGTGCTGTTTATACTAAAAGAGGCTTGCTGCATCAGATTATCTGATAATTTTCGGAAAGTTTGTTAATCCAAGGCAGCTTTAATTCTGCTGAAAATCTCGTCCGGAGAGCCCATTCCGTCTATTGTAACAAGGACACCCTTTTCAAGATAATACTCAACCAATGGTTCAGTTTGTTCATGGTAAGTTTTCAGCCTTGAACGCACAACTGCTTCGTTATCATCATCACGTTGAACAAGTACTTCACCTGTTACATCGTCTTTTCCAGCAATTTTTGGTGGATTAAATGCAACATGATAACTCCGTCCACTGGACATGTGAAAGCGCCGTCCTGCAATCCGCTTTATCACAGTTTCATCATCAACACGCAACTCAAGAACTTTATCAATCTGCTTTTTTTGTGTTAACAACATCTCATCCAATTTTTTTGCCTGAGTCAAATTTCGCGGAAAACCGTCAAGCATGAAACCATTTGCACAATCCGGCAGGGCAATCCGTTCCCGGACTATACCAACCACAATTTCATCAGGAACAAAACTACCCGAATCCATCAATGCCTTTGCCTGTTTTCCAATTTCTGAACCTGACTTGACTGCAGCACGCAGCATATCGCCTGTAGAAAGCTGCACAAGACCATAATCACGTATCAAATTTTGGGCTTGAGTACCTTTGCCACAACCAGGTGGACCAAGTAATATTATAAGCATGAAATATTTTTATAATTTAATTACAGCAAAAACCGAAGCTCCAGAACAGCTTCATTCTTACAGAAAACTATAATTTAAATTTTAGCAAATTAGCTGTAACTGCAAAGATGTCTCAGTTTCTTCCTCTGCATTAATTCTAAAGTGTTTAGCCAAAATAACAATCGAATTCCAGTCAAAATGCTTAGACTATTTCAAAAACACAATTCATCATCACCTCCGGAACAGGAGATTCATTTGGAAGTAAAAGTATAGAACTGACCACTTGAGCGACATCCACGGGGCGTGTCATTTCTTGCTGGGGAAATGCCGGTGCATTTGTAATTGTCATATCAGACTGCACGAAACCAGTACAAATATTTGTGACCCTGATTCCATCTTCCCAACCTTGCAGACGGGCGGTGTGAGAAGCAGCCAGGGCGGCATATTTACTCATAGAGTATCCAACCCAGTTTCCCTTAACTCTTTTTCCAGACATGGAGATGATATCAACAATACGTCCAGCTCCAGATTTACGCAGATGGGGAAAGGCAAGTCGGGTCAAACGCAGCGGAGCCTTGGCATTGACTTCCCACATGTCATCCAGTAAATCTTCTTCATCATCTTCAAGTCCGGTGGTGTGCAGGATACCGGCATTGTTGATTAAACCGTCTATGCAGCCAAATCTGTTGATGGTTGCCTCAATCCAGCTTTTTGCTGAACTGCTGTCCCTCGCATCATATTTATGACAAAGCAGTTCGGAATCAACTTGGGCAGAAATCGAGTCCGGAATATGTTCAGGATTACGAATCCCCAAACTCAGCCGGTAATTTTCCTGCTGCAATTTTTCGGTAATTGCACGACCAATCCCGCGATTGGCTCCTGAAATCATAATTACTTTTTTATTAGCTATTTTCATGTCTTGCCAGCTTAAAGGTAATGTTTAAGTATAAATTTAAATGAACTGGGGGTGTCACCAAATTCAGATGATTTTTCTACAGATGATGCAGATTTTTTACCAGAAGCAAAACTTAGCTGCCAGGCAAAGAGCAAATCTTCAGAAAAACTCCATTCAAGACCTGTGTTATTCAAGAAGGAAGAGTCATTGAGATTGAAAATAACAGAATTACTAACAGACAAAAGTGGAGAATGCTGATAGCTCAAATTAAGAAGTAAATAGTCTCTGCTCAGCAGCATTACCGGAAATTCCTGATAGATAGTTGAAACAGCATTACTCAGGTAATTTTCAGTTTTTTCAGTTCCCATTGCATTACGATGATAGTCCAGCATTGTGAACAGTTTTTCACTCCATTGCAAATTCAAACCAAGTGTCCAAGGTATCCAGTTTTTTTGCTCACTCAAGCTTTCCAAAGCAGATTTTCTCTGCCTGATATATGCTCCATCAAATACCAAACCTAGCTGTCCCAAATCAGTCTGCAAGGTCAGTCCGAACAGTTGATTAAGTTTAAAACTGGCCAACAGTGGTGACAGATCAATAGATCCCACTAAAAGATGAGAGCGCAGGTAAATACCGTTTTCTGCAGCAGAGGCAGCTTTCCCTGTCAATAACCCTGCTTCCACTTCCGTTGTCTCTCCTATTCCTCCATGAATCCGGAAACCGTCCACGCCCGGTCTGAACTCCTGATCCAGTGATTTGAATGCCAGCGGTACAAAAACATCTGTGGGACTGACAGACATACCTCCAAAAGTCACTGCCTGCCGACCTACAGTATATTCCCAGTCACCAGCCTGACAACGCAGCAAGGCTCGATCTAAATTATGCTCTAGTAGCCAATATTCTTTGGTACCGGATGCAGCAGGGTTTGCAGTGAGTGAGTGATTCAGGTCTGCAATTCTGTAGATTCTGCTGTTTGAATTACTGATCGAAAGAGAACTGACATCTTCTGCAGAAGAAATCCAGCCTGGAAACAATTCATATTCAATTTCTGCCGCACAATTCGCCGACAAACCAGCATAACTTTGTATCCGTAAACGGTTAAAGAAAAGATTTGAGTTGCTTTGGGAATTATTTTGGGAGGCAATTAAACTTTTTGCACTGTATGATAATTCTGCAGCTGAAATAGTGGGGGTTAAAATGCAAACACAAAGTAAAGTCAGCAGTGCCTGCCGGTAAATTGTAACTATGTTTTTGTATCCTCTCACAAATTTACTTAAGCTCATCCGTAACAATCCGACCATCTGTGAGAGTTATCAAGCGTTTGGCACGCTCCATTATCTGAGGATCATGGGTAGAAAAAATGAAAGTCATCTTTAGTTCTTCGTTGAATTTCCGCATCATTTCCAACAATTGCCCTCCGGTTTCGGAATCCAAATTTGCAGTTGGTTCATCTGCCAGGATAATGTCAGGATGCGAAACCATGGCCCGTGCAATGGCAACGCGCTGCTGTTGGCCTCCGGAAAGTTCTGCAGGAAATCTGTTTTCCTTACCTTCCAAACCCAGTTCTGCCAGAAATTTACGTACCCGATCTTTTCGTTCTGCAACCGGCACATTCTGCAGCAGCATTACATATTCAATATTCTCAAGGACTGTCAAAACAGGAATCAAGTTATAGGCCTGAAAAACGAGACCGATATGTTCTCGACGAAACTGAGCCAGTTCACTACCACTCATTGCCTGCAGTGAACGTCCGGAAACCTTGATATCACCGGAACTGACATTATCCAGACCACATAAGATATTAAGCAACGTCGTTTTTCCAGAACCAGAGGGACCAACAATTGCCGCAAAATCTCCACGCTTAATTTCCAGATCCACATTTCTGAGTGCCTGAATTTCTGTTTCACCTTCACCAAAAGTTTTATATAATTTATGTGCAACTATTACTGTTTCTGACATAAGCCGGTTTTTTGTTAAAATTTTCGTTTCCGTAATGCTTCTACGGGTAACATATACCAGAGTTTAAATGCCGGATAGAGTGCCGCTAAAATAGTAAAGCCCATACTCATAAATGGATATAAAACCAACCTGCTCCATTTGTATGAAGGATATATTTTTTCCTGAAATGTAACTCCTGAAAACTCAATTCCGGTGTAATCTATTCCATAATTTGCAAATAATGCTGTCACAAAAACCGCAAAAATTAGTCCGACAATTATACTGATTAAACCCAGACAAACTGCTTCATAGAGCATTAAACGGGCTGCCTGCCATGGTGTAGTTCCAATTGATTTGATAACCCCAAACTCAAACATTCTTTCATAAAGCCCCATCAACAAAGTGTTGGTGATACCAAGTGCAATGATCAGAAACAGTATTGTTCCCATAATTGCCATTGAAAGATCAGTCATTTGCGAAATCATGTAAAGAGACGGCATTAATTCCGTCCAGAGCAACAATTCATTCTTTGAAGATAGCTCAGGTTTTTCCGGTGGATTTACCGGCACACCATCCTGCGACAAGTTTGCATAACGCAAAGCAATTTGGTGAACACGTCCCTCAAGTTTGAGCATCGTCTGCAAGGTCTTGCGGCCTACCAAAACCATTGAAGCATCCATCTGCTCTTCACCTGTTTTGAAAATACCGCTCAAGCGGAAAAGTTCCTGTACCATCTCTCCGGACTCTGCATCGGCTGCAGTTAAGACCAGACGGTCTCCAAGACCTAAGTCCAGTTTATCCGCTAGTTTCCAACCCAGAATTATCTTCTGACTGGAAACTGAATCAAGATATTTGCCTTCAACAATCGCCTCATCAAATTTGGAAAGCAACCGTTCTTCTTCCGGGTCAATTCCTAATGACAAAACCGGTTCGCCGCCACCTGCTGAAGAAAGCATGCTTTGAGTTACGATGCGCATACTTCGCGCTTTCAAATCCGGATGTTTTTCCAACTGCAGCAGTGTTTTTTCCAAATCATTGATGGTGAGTTTCACATCCTGTTCATCCCGAAAACCAAGAGCATGCACTTGAGCATGTCCCATCAGGGAGTCTGTGGCATTTTTCACCATGTTAGCATTCATACCAACCATCATGGTATCCATGAAAATCATAGCAACAAGGCCAATAGCAATCACAAGAGACGATAACCAGGTACGAGTACGGTTTCGCCAGAGATTTCGCCAGGCAAGTTTCCAGAGCATCTTAATTCTCCCTCATTGCTTCAATCGGAATCGCTCTGGCAGACTTAATTGCAGGAAAAAAAGCTACCAAAAAAGCCACTCCAATTGTGAAAACTGCAGGAACAAATAATACAAATAACGACACTTCGCTACTCATTGTGCTAAAAACAACTCCGCCGTATTCCATTGGTGGCTCTATTGCGATTCCATTTAATGTAAAATACAAGTTTAGTCCAATGGAAAAAAACAGACCGACAAATACACTGAGAATACTTAACAATGTCATTTCAACAATTATTGAACGGAAAATAAATCCTGGTGGAGTTCCCAGTGCCAGCAGCAGTCCGTATTCATGACGACGTTCAAATGAATTCATTAAAACTGTAATCAGCACCACCAAGCCAACTATCAGCATGATAATGGCCTGACTTATCCAGTTACCCTGTTGATCAGCCAGCATTGCTTTGTAGAATTGTTCCTCTACAACCTGCCATGGTTGGACATCAAGTTCTTTATTTTTTAGATGTTCTTGCAGATCTGCTGCTTGTTTTCGGGCTACAGAATAATTTTCAAGACGCAGTACTACTTCATGAATTCTTCCTCCCAATGACAAAAACTCCTGTGCACTCTCAAGAGTCATGTAAATCATGCGTGACTCTGCATCTGCAGAACTTTTTCCCACAATACCAACAACAGTAAACAGATCATTGGCAATTGAACCGTCTGCACCCTGTCCGACAAAAATCAATGTCTCACCAAGTTTTGCCTGCAGCAATTTTTGCAAATGTACTCCAAGTAGAATTGGATTTATCACATCTGCCTCCTCACTCAAATATTTACCAGCCTGCACCTTTTCACGCATAGTTGTCACTTGCGCTTCCTGCTCAGGGTCAATCGCCATCAGACGTGCAATTGTTGATTTGTTTTCTCTGAAGATAAGTACTGCAGAAAATATTCGTGCAGCCCAGGCTTCAATTTCAGGATTTGCAGATAGTTGTTTTTTTAAGACAGGAGAAATTATAAAATTGCGAAAAAGTGAGGGACGCTCCAGATAGCCATTTTTATGAATTTGTACATGTCCGGAATGAGTATCGGTCAACATGCGGATTAAGTTTCCGTAACTGCCATCACTGAAACCCAGTGAAATCGAAAAAAGTACGTAGGCACCCATCATGCTCATAGCACAGAGCAATGAACGGCTTTTGTGACGCAGGAGATTGCGGAAAGCAAGTCTTAATGTCAACATTTAAAACTATTTTCGACGTAAATTGCTGAAAGAAAAGGTGTTACTTGAAAATTTTGGTTCAAAATCAATTGTTATGTAGCGAATCAAAGTCCTGCTTTTTTTGTTAAGTGTGCGCATTTCCATAACTGCAGGAATCATTTTTCCTCCCATTTGCTGGAATCCGCTAAATTCCATAATCCGTTTTTTTTCTCCATTTTCATTGTAGTAAATCTGCTCAACCGGCATAAAGTCAAGACGCCGAATACTGATGGAAATTTTACCCCAGACGGTAACTGTCTCTTTTTTTGGCAGCAGCACAATAAAATAGAACTGATCCGGAGCTGCAGGATGATCTTTCAGACTGGCATGGTAATCTTCGGCTAGTGTGTTTTCCTTGACCAAATCATCGTTGGTGAAATCAGAGCCCATCCAGGAGTTCATCATCATTGACGGTGGAACTTTGAGGACCTTGTTTATTTTTGGAAAATAATTCCACATCTGATTTCCAAGTTTAAGCGTTTTGATCCCTCTATCTTTACGTGGAGATAATATTTTTATGAGCGTATCATTCATTCCACGTGACCAGACTTCCATCTCGGTAGTACGCTCCCAATTTTCAGTCACAATCTTCATTTCCATGGTTGCATGACTTGAATCACTGCGGTAAAGCTCGTCCACCCTGTCCAGTAAATCTTCAACAGTTGTTTCTGCAGAAACAGAAAAAACGAGCCCAAAAAGTATAATTACGGAAAAGAGGATTTGTTTCATCATGGAATTAGTTGAGAGGATTTTTGCTTCGAGCAATTCTGAGTACCTTTTTCTCACAACAACAAAAGAAGTACAATACGTAAATATCCCTAGATTTGCTGAAATATTAAAGTTTTAAACAATAAGAGCGTCTTCTATTTCTGCCAAAACTTCCGGATTTTTTTCAGTTTTTCTTGCTTCTTCCAGTTTTGTTTTTGCCTGCAAATCCGGAATTTGACCGAGTGCCCAGGCTGCATGACTGCGTATCAAAGATTCTGTATCCTGAAGCCCCAAACTGAGTGCCGGAATTGCTTGAGGATCTGCCCAGTTACCTAAAGCAACTGCTACGTTACGTGAAAAGCCCCGACGTTTTGCTCGTTTGACCGGGCTATTCCGGAAACGCTTGCTGAAGGCGGCTTGGTCCAGTTTCATCAAATCAAGCAAACGCGGTGCTACGTTTTCCGGACGAGGCTGAAGTGCTGTTTCCTTCGACTTTGGAGCATCCTTGTTCCAAGGACAGACTTGCTGGCATATATCACAACCGAAAATGAGATTGCCCATTTTTGGACGCAATTCTGTTGGGATAGCCTCTTTCAGTTCAATAGTCAAATATGAAATACAGCGTCTGGCATCAACAGTACGATCTGCCACTATGGCCTCAGTGGGACAGGCTTCAATACAAATTGTGCAGGTTCCGCAATCAACACGTGTGAAAGGCAAATCTGTTTCCAACTGTACATCTACCAACAGTTCTGCCAGAAAAAACCATGAGCCTTTTTTCCAGTTAATCAAATTTGAATGTTTGCCAATCCATCCCAGACCTGCACGCTGTGCCACTTCTCGCTCTAAAACTGGTCCGGAATCCACGAAACTGCGTGAAAGCTTTCCCGCATTTAATTCCTCTCTCAGATAATTTTCCAGTTTGCTCAGCTTGCTGCGAATCAATTTGTGATAATCATCACCCCAGGCATAGCGACTGATGCAGCCAAGTTCTGGATTATTAATGCGGAATGATGGTTCAACCGTATTATAATTAAAACCAAGTGCAAGTAGAGTCATTGTTTGCGGAAGTAAACGGCGGGGATCTTCTTTCAATTCTGCATGACGTTCCAAATAAGCCATTGAACCGGCATAGCCTTTTTTGAGCCATGCATTGTAAATGTCAATGCTTTTGCTGCGTGAAACAGGAACTGCACCTACCAGTTCAAAACCTAATTCTGCAGCTTTTTGCTTTAACAGACGGGTGAGAGAAGCAGTGCTCATTCCAGTTATTAATCCACTAAATTCTCTGGATCAATCACCAGATTTCGCTCCAACTCAGCCATGCCCAAACTAACATCAAGATCGACACCTTCCTGTCTGCAACTCATCCCAAGTGCATAGAGAACCTTGAAAAGGTTATGTGAGCGGCACTGTTCTCCCATTTGTCCAATACGCATAATATCCAGACCAAAGGCTCCGGACACTTCAACATTGAAGCGGCTGGACATGATTTTTCGAATCTGTGAGCTTTCGGTGTCATTTGGGGTTTTGATTGCTACAACAGAATTGAGACGGTCTTTGATTGCTACAAAGAGTTTCAAACCCATTGTCTCAATCCCAGACTGTAAAGCAATGGAACTGATTCTATGACGTTCAAAACGCACAGGCAGAGTCTCTTCACAAATTTGCCGCAGTGCTTCGTGCAAAGCCAAAATTCCTGGAACAGGTGCCGTGTAATGATATTGCTGTGAACCCCAAAATGTTTGTGCACGCAGTGCATCCAGACACCAGTGCGGTAAACGTTCTTTTCGCGATTCAATTGTCTTCCAGGCATCTTCTGAAAAAGCAATCAATGAAACTCCCGGAATCGAAGACAAACCCTTTTGTCCGCCTGCAATGGCAACATCAACACCCCATTCATCCATTTGCAAAGGCATAGTAGTCAAGGTGCAAACTGCATCAACAACCACAAGTACACCATGTTCTTTTGCCAGCTTTGCAACTTCCGGCAGGCATTTCATTTCTACTCCGCAGGAAGTTTCACCCTGTGTCATTGTGATCACATCAAAGTGCTTTTTAGACAATGCTTCACGAACTTGTTCTGTACGAACAGGTTGAATTCCTTTTGACTCAATTACTGTCACATCTGCTCCAACAGCTTCAGCCATTTCCGCCATGCGTCCACTGAAAGTTCCCATTGACAAAGCTAAAACACTTCTTCCGGGCCACAATAAATTGGTGATGGCCATTTCCATAGCCGCAGAAGCTGGTCCGGAGACACCAATAATTTTATCTGAAACAGTCTGAAAGGCATAACGCCCCATGATTTTTACATTGCTGATCACTGCATCCATGGTTTCACCAAGATGATTGATCACAACTCCATTTGCGCGTGATACTGCATGTGAAATCGGAACTGGACCTGCACCCATCAACAGCAATGGTTCTGTAGGCAGGATGGCATCTAACTGCTGTGTTTCAGGAGGAGAATAAGGCATCTGAGCAAGATTATCTGAGGTGATAGTATTGCTTGATCTGCTTTGCAATAATTACGCTCAAGGATAACTTTATCTGCAATAAATTGAGTTTTAATAATTAATTATAACTCTCAAAGATCGCGTTCGCCTAAATTACCGTAGCGGTGATAATCTGAGGAAATACTTTGCTCACGTAAATAACGCAGCATTTCAATTCGGCCTTCGGCCAGTGGAACGTGGCGGGAAACGTGTTTACCCAATTTGGCAGCGGCCTGATGAATTGTTTGTGGCACACGATCGGGATGGGCGTAGCGTAAACGGTCGATGCCCGAAAGTCGTACGGAAAGTTCTTTATCACTTTCGCTGCAAAATTTAACGGAATCACACAAGCGCTGTCCATCTTTTCCACTAAGAAATTCGGTAACAGAATTTTTCAAATTCTTATGTAAACTGACTTCAACTTCACATTTCGCTATCCGCGCAGCGGCAATGCGGATCAGCGTTTCAAAGAGTCCGTCGTCCTTGTGTAGACGCACAGTTACTTTGCCGACAGGCAGATAACGAAACAAGTTGTCCTGTCCACGCAAACGGAAAAAATCCTGCTCACCTGAAAATTCACTTTCATATTGAAAAAGGCAGCTGTAAATTGCCTGAATTGTTTTATGCAATTCGTTGCGGATTTGTGCGTGTTCACTGCGGATGAGTTCAGTTTGCCAGTTCCTGGCAAGACTCTGTAAAGGAGATTCTACACGTAACGGCCCTTGAGTTGGCATATCACTTTCCTCAATTTTACAAAACTGCATCGCATAATTCGGGCTTCCGGCTTTGATTCCGGCACCGATTGCGGAAAGTCCCATGCCGCCAAAGGGTTGCCGCAGGACAATTGCTCCGGTTGTTACACGATTAATGTAAAGGTTTCCAGCTAGAATTTTCTCAGTCCAGATTTTTTGTTCCCGCGGATCCAGACTTTCAAGTCCTGATGTCAAACCGTAAGGGGTGTCGTTGACAATTTCAATTGCATCTTCCAGCGACTCTGCCCGCATCACCGACAGCAGTGGCCCGAAAAATTCTGTCTGATGTGAATAACTTCCACGCCGTACACCCCACTTTACTGCAGGCTGCCAAAGTTTTGGATTGTTTTCAGCACACTTTGGCGGAGCTTCCCCGGCGAGCGGCAAAGCCCATCTTTCTCCCGTTCCCAAAGTTTCAAAACCTTTCCGCAAATCAGCCAACGGTTCCCGAATCAGTGGTCCCATTTTGTTGGAGAAATTCCAGACAGAACCTACTTTCAAAGTTTGAATTGCATCCAGCAATTGTTTGCGGAAAATTTCATCTTCATAAACTTCTTTTTCTAAAACCAGCAGCGATGTCGCCGAACATTTTTGTCCACTGTGACTGAACGCCGAGTGCAAAATATGTTCGACCGCCTGATCACGGTCAGCCATGGCGGTGACAATAGTTGCATTTTTTCCTCCAGTTTCTGCAGATAATTCTGCATCGGGACGCTTTTCCAACAATTCCAGTGCTGTTTTTGTTCCTCCTGTAAAAATAATAGCATCCACATCCGAGTGTCCGGATAAAGTTTGAATTGGTTCTCCATCTTCACAGGTAACTAGCTGCAATGCTTCACGGGGAATTCCGGCATCCCAAAAACATTCCGCAATTGCTAAACCCAGTGGAAAGGCCAGCGGGGAGGGTTTAAACAAAACCGTGTTTCCAGCAGCCAAGGCAGCAGCTACACCTCCGGTAGGAATCGCAATCGGGAAATTCCATGGTGGAATCACCAGAACCACACCTTGAGGTGACAATTTCAATGAGGTCTGTTTCTCCAGCAAACTCAACGAATGCGGATAATATTCGATAAAATCAATTGCTTCCGAAATTTCCGGATCGCTTTCATAAAATGTTTTTCCGCAAACGGCTGCCGCAATTCCAATTAAATCACCCCGTCTTTTCCTCATATTCATTGCTGCTACGGAAAGCAGTTCGTGACGTTCCGCCACACCGGAATTTCCGGTGCGTGTCGTTTGCCGCCAGTTTGATGGATCGTCTTTAGCAATTTTTACTGCTTTGATCACATCCGTTTTTGTAGCAAGTGCAACAGTATAAACCGCTGGCACATCAGGTTGTGATGGATCAAAATACAAATGTTGTTTTCGTTTGGCTTTAATTTCAGTTTTACCTATGTAAAGCGGAATATTTTTGATTTTTGTTTTACTAGTCGGCATCCATTTTTTACGTATTTTTTCAGCCCATTTTTGATTTTCCGGAAGCACCCAATCCGTGTCCGCCTCATTCCGGAAGATCGGATCTGCAAATGTGCCTATTTTTTCCGGAAAGATTTCTTTGTTACGGTTTTGCTGACGACGAGGTTCAGCAGCAATTTTATCTTTCAAATGCCATGCTTCAAGAAATTGATTTTCAAGAAATTGCCATTCTCCGGAACCAACTCGAATATCAAATGAGTGACGTAAAAAATTATCTGGACTTGTATTTTCATCGAGGCGCCTTACCAAGTATGCAATTGCACTGATGAAATTATCCTTACTGGTAACCGGAGTATAAAGTAACAAATTTGCTTTATCTTTTTCTCCATTCAGATTTTCTTCCTGAATTGTTCTACGCACATGATCTGCCATACCTTCGAGCATTTCAAACACCAAACCCTCTGAAACACCTTGCTCTTCAGCAAGAATTTTTGTGTAAGCCAAGTCAAATAAATTGTGAGATGCCAAACCAAAATGCACTGCTGCAATATTTTCCGGTTGAAGTCCATATTCGAGCATACGTTTGAAATTTGCATCAGTTTCAATTTTAGAATCATAAACAGTCAACGGCCAGCCAAAGACTTCTGCTTCGACTGCTTCCATCACCAAATTTGCACCTTTTACCAAACGCATTTTAACTGGACTGCCACCGTTTTTGACACGCTTTTTGGCCCATTTTATAAGTTCCTGCTGACGTAAATATGAATCAGGAAGATAGGCTTGTAATACAATTCCGGCTTCCAGATCTTTAAATTCAGGCTGGTCGAGAGTGCGCATGAAAGCTGACATTGTCAAATCCAAATCGTGATAGGCTTCCATGTCCAAATTGACAAATTTCGGGTGGCGTGTGCCGTCACTGTGAGTTACCGGATTTTCCAAAGCAATTCTGTAGAGTTCAGAAAGCCGCTTACAAATCAACTCGAGTTCATTCTCAAAACCAAGTGGATGAAGTTGTGCAACTATGTTTGAAATTTTGATAGAAATAGTGTGAATGTCCGGATTCCGCAGCGAATCTCCGTAATGCTGCAAACGGTTTTGTGCTTCACCTTCACCCAGCACAGCTTCACCAAGATGATTGAGATTGACCTGCACTCCTTCATCCAGACGTTTATTCAAATGTGCTTTCAGAAATTCTAATTCTTCCGGAAGAATGGTACGACGAGTATCTTCGCGGATTTTCCTTAAAATTTGGGAGTGAGAGATTTGTGGAACAAGGCTGCCAAAATGCAAAAATATTTTGAGCAACCACTGTTCAATTTGTGGGAAAAAACGGGGAATGCCGTGATGCTGCAGAAGATACCGGAATTGATCCACTACACGACGTGGATTTCCGGAACGAAAACTCTGATCAATCAAATGCATGACCACTGTTTTATCGCTAGGATTTTGCAGCAAACGACGCATCATTTGCTGCTGGGTCAATTCATCTTTGGTTCGTAAAGTGTTGGCCCGTTTTTGCCAGTTTTCTGCAAGAGCCAGAGATTTGTGCAGAATTTCCGGAAGATCAGTTTTATTCATGGAAGTTATGTCTGATAAACTCGCAAAAACTCAAAATGACACACTAATTTGTAATTGCGAACAAAGCAGATAATTATTCAAAGAGCAACAATCTAATATTAAGATTTTCGCTTTGCTCAAAATGACATATTTTGGATTTAAAATATTTTACGAGACTTTTATGTTAAAATGTTCCCCAATTTTTTCAATACAGGGAACATTTATCTAAATGTGTAAAAGGTGAGTCAAACCGGATCGCAATGCAAAGCGTTGAATACCGGAACCGTAATGAACAGAATATTACTTTTTCAGCCAATCAACTAATTTCCAGGCAGAAGGAAGAAGAAGCACCGCCATTGCAATTTTCAGTAAATCGCCCAGAACAAAAGGATAGAGACCTAATTCCAAAACAGGTTTATCCCAGCCAATCAGGCTGCCCAACCAGACCAAGCCGGATGCATAAAGCAGAATGTTGCCAATCAGCAGAGCAGCAAATAATTTGGCATAACTGCGGTCAAATCCACGTTCTGCAAACCAGCCGCAGGCAGTGGCTGCTAGAAAGAAACCAACCAGGTAACCCGCTGTTGGTCCCATGAAAACAATAAGTCCACCTTTTCCACCTGAAAATACCGGCAAACCAAGTGCACCTTCGGCTAAATACAAAGCGATGGTAATTCCTCCTAAGCGCCAGCCGTATGTTAAACCAATCAAGAAAACTGCAAAGGTCTGCAAAGTCAAAGGTACTGGAAAAAATGGAACTGATATTTGAGCACAGAGTGCAATCAAAACAGTACCTGCTATTGCCAAAACTACTTTGCGGAGCAATAGTTGAGACTTGCTGTCTGATCTTGTTGGAAAAAGTGTCTCAATTAAACTGGGATAATTCATAGCTAGAGTGTTACTTTTCATTTTGTACCTTAACTGAGCTGGATGATGAAAACAGTTTTATCTGACATTCGTCAGACACATTATTGCTTCTAATTCTATCAGCAAAACGCCAAATAGTGAATTTGTTTTTTTAGATTTAAACATTACAGTAAAAATGGGATAATTAACATGCAGATACTTTGAACAATAAGTACAGATTTTTTGTCAATATATACATTGTTTAAAAAATATTTTCTTTTTCATTAATCAATTTCATTACAAATATTCAATCACGGGGTCATGATGAAATTAGCAATTTTAGGTGCAGGCCGAGTCGGTCAGACTTTGAAAAAATTATTAGAAAATAAATTTGATATAATCGTTGGAGACTTACAGCAAAATTCTCCAGAAATTATTGCCGTTAATGCTGCGGATTCTAAAGGACTGTATAAGTTTTTGAGTGGCGTGAGTATAGTTATTTCTGCAGCTGATTTTACTGCAAACAAGCAAGTAGCATCAGCTGCAGTTGAGCTTGGTATCCATTATGTTGATCTGACGGAAGATGTTGAAACAACTCGATTTGTAAGGTCACTGGAATCTAATGCTCAAGTTTCGCTTGTGCCACAATGCGGTTTGGCTCCTGGTGCAATTGATATTGTCGGTGCACATTTGCTGCGGCAGTTTGAAAAACCACTTTCCTTAAAATTGCGCGTTGGTGCACTGCCTTTGTACCCTGCAAATCGAATGTCTTATTACTTGAGTTGGAATACTGCTGGACTCTTGAACGAATATGTACATCCCTGCGAGGCTATAGTTGAAGAGCAAAAAGTCATGTCCAAACCACTTGAGGGACTGGAAAAAATAGAAATAGACGGCTACGAATATGAAGCCTTTAACACCTCCGGAGGTGCTGGAACACTGGTTGAAACATTTGCCGGAAAAGTGCAGGAACTGGATTACAAAACAATCCGTTATCCAGGTCATGTGGATTATTTACGTTTCATGTTTGAAGACCTCGGATTGAAGGAAAGAATGGATTTAGCAAATGAAATTTTTAATCACAACGTTCCTACTACTGAGGATGATGTTGTAGTCTTTTTTGCAAAAGCCATCGGCTATCTGGATGGAAAACTTACTGAGCGCAACTGGGTACGCAAAATATACGGAAAAGATGGAATGACTGCTATTCAGCTGTGTACAGCCAGTGGAGCCGCTGAGGTAGTCTCGATGCTTGGAGAAGGTCTTTTAAAACCAGGATTCGTGAAACAGGAAGACCTTTCATTTGAACGTTTTATTCAGGGAGAATTTGGTAGAATTTTTGCCTGATAAACTGAATTGATCTGTCTTTAATTTCAAATGTGTTATTTTAGTTAGACCTTTTTTTTAATTATATATTTTCTGCCATTCAATTTAAGTATGAACAATATGCGAAGAGAAATGCTGGATGGTGCTGCGGCAATTACTCGAGGGGCTTTGGATGCAGGCTGTGATTTTTACGCCGGCTATCCAATCACACCTGCTTCCGGAATATTATCTCACATGTTGCGTGAGTTGCCTAAAGTAGGCGGAGTCGGTTTACAGTGTGAAGATGAAATTTCATCGATCGGACACTGTATCGGTGCAGCAGCAGCCGGAGCCACTGTTTTTACTGCAACCAGCGGTCCCGGACTTTCACTGTATTCAGAAAATATCGGTTTGGCGATTATGATGGAAATTCCGCTGGTCATTGCTGTTTCACAGAGACTCGGCCCGGCTACCGGTGCAGCCACTGCTGTAGCACAGGGGGATATTCAATTCATGCGCTGGTGCACTTCCGGAGGTTATCCGGTGATTGTGCTGTCTCCAACCAACATTCCTGAAAGTTACCACCTTACTAAAAGAGCATTCCAGTTGGCAAAACGTTTCCGGAGTCCTGTTTTTCTGGCAACTGACAAAGAAACCGTGATGACCACCGAATCCATTGCCGAATCAGCAGTGAGTACTAAAGCGAAAAATGCTCCGGATTGGCCGGCTATTCCAGCGGAACCAGTAGGAAATCCCTTGGTTCCTTTTCAAATTGACGGCACCATCCACCATTACACTGGTTCCAGTCACAACAAAGCCGGACACATCACCAAAGATCCGGAAATTATTGCAGAATTTAATGCAAAATTAGCGGACAAAATTGTAAGCAGAACCGCCGAAATTTCGCTGATAAAAGCAGATTTGCAAAAGGGTGCAAAAACATTGATTTTAAGTTACGGAATTTCCGCCCGCTCAATGGAAGCGGCTGTGAAGCAGCTACGCTCCGCTGACAAAAAAGTGTCTGCACTGACAATTTACTCACTGTGGCCCATTCCGGAAAAACAAATCCTGAACTGTCTCAAAGGCATCCGGCGCATTATCATTCCTGAAATGAATCACGGACAATACCGTCGTGAAATAGAACGATTAGTCACTCCGGATATTGAACTTCTGGGTGTGAATCGAGTCGATACAATTTTGATCACACCTGAAGAAATTGTGGAGGCTTTCTATGCCTGAAATAGTCCCTGAAACATATATTGCGGAACAAAATTTACCTTATGATTTTTGCCCGGGCTGCAGCCATGGCCAAATTCTAGGCGCACTTAATAAAAGTTTGCTGCAGCAGCAACTTGATCCATCTGAAGTGGTGATCGTAACGGACATTGGTTGCGTTGGTTTGTCAGATAAATATTTCGTAACACATGCTTTTCATGGTCTGCACGGACGTTCAATCACCTATGCTTCCGGTATAAAAATGCAAAATCCGAATTTGAAAGTTGTGGTTTTAATCGGTGACGGTGGGTGCGGAATAGGTGGACACCATTTACTCAATGCAGCACGGACGAACACTGATGTGACGGTGCTGGTTTTTAACAATTTCAATTTCGGCATGACCGGCGGACAGCATTCCGTTACGACTCCGTTGAATAGCATCACTGCAACAACCGCACTTGGAAGTTCCGATGCACCGATGGATATTGCCGGAACTGCGCAAGTCAACGGAGGTGGTTTTGTAGCACGTGCTACAGCATTTGATAAAGATCTTCCTGATGTAATTACCAAAGCCATGAAGCACGACGGTTTTGCTTTACTCGATATTTGGGAATTATGCACTGCTTACTATGTTGCACGCAATGATTTTGGGCGGAAGGAAATGCTGGGCTACATGGACAGCATGCAGATGAAATCCGGTATTTTACAGGAAACCAAACGTCCCGGTTTTCAAACCCGCTATAAAGCCCTCAAGCAGCAATCAAAAAACCAGGACAAGTTAAAAAGTCTGTTGCTGGAAACAAAATATGCTTCAACTCTGGATAAACCCATCAGCATCGTTTTAGCCGGAGCAGCCGGGCAAAAAGTCGTTTCTGCCGGAAATTTATTGGCTACTGCCGCAACTCTTTCTGGACTTTGGGCCAGTATCCGTGCAGATTTTCCCATCACAATTCAAACCGGATTTTCGGTAGCAGAAATTATAATAAGTCCGGAGCCGGTACTTTATTCCGGTATCATAAAACCCGATATTGCGGCCCTGATTGCAGCGGAAGGTAAAACTAAAATAACTAGACTGACCAAAGAAATGGACCAAGCTGACACCATCTATTTTGCCGCTGGACTCGGAGAAGTGGATTCCGGAGCAAAAAAAATCCCCCTGCTTTTTCCGGAAGGTATTGTCAAAAGTATTAAAAAAAATATCTCTATCTTGACTGCTGCTATGCTGGTTCAGGAACTGGATATATTTCCTTTTAAAGCTTTAAGAGAAGCGGTTCGCAAGATTCAAAAAACCAAAGTTGCAGAAATTAATTTGGAAATCCTAGCTAATTTTGAAGAGAATAAATGAACCTACACTGAGGCAAAATAATCAAAATGGATAACCAACAAAAAATGTAGTCTCTCCACCTTCCTCGCCAATACCACGATCGATGCGGACAATAATCGTATTGAAAAGGAATCTTGTTCCTGCACCATAAGATGTTTTCATGTTTTTCCATAAACTGCTTTTATCCGGAGCGACCGTTCCCTGTTCATAAAAAAAAGCTACCTGAAGACCTGCAAATGTACCCTTTTCCAGAACATAATTGAAGGCATTCTGTGCTTCATGGACATACCAGCGGAATTCCAGTCCACGAAAATTAGTATAGCTGTCATAAAAACGGTTTGTACGGAAACCACGCAGGCGGTTGGTACCTCCAAGTGAAGTTGCTTTACCGTTTTCTGCTTCAGCAATCTGGCGGGCATATAGTTCATCTAGAATTGCCTGACAGCCGGGTTTTGCCGTGTTGTCACAGACATATAGATTTTTATCAACAGAACCTTTTTTGAGTACAGTCGATGAGCCAAAAAACTGGTTCAGCACAAGTACACCTTTGTCTTCGGCCAAAACCGGAATGTAACCGGTTAGATTAAAATCTTCCTGATAATATTCAGAGTTACCTGACCTTGAAGAAGGCTGGCCCCACTTTTCGTATTGGAAACGATAACCGATGCGCGGATCGCGGCGGTTATCGGTGTCATCCAGATACAAACCATAACGGTAACCCCGCGGACTTTCGATAATGCCAGCATTCTGTGCATTGTAAAATGTACCGTTTGGATCGACTAATCCATACGGTTTGACTGCAGCATCAGTAAATGCATAATAGGCTTCCAACTGGTTATCAAACATGTTGACAGACAGTTCTCCTCCGGATGCTTCTACACTGGTGGCCAGCAGGTAGTACATACTGTCCGGCTCAGAATCTATTCCACGTTGACCTTCCGGCCAGCCGGCATTACGAATTTTAGTCGAAAACCAGGTAAAGGTAAGATGTTCTGTAAAGAGCGGGATATCAAAAATTGAGAGGATATCAATCTGAAAGTCATCATCAAAATATTCTGCTTTTCCTCTGAGACTGATTGCGGTGATGTCAGATTCACTGCCTCCAATTCCTGAAACAGTTCCGCCCAAACCATAAAAATCCTGAACTCCCGGGATACTTCCAACTACAGGATAGACAAACCATGATATTTCAGATTCATGAGTTTTGCGTCTCTCAAACAGAAGAGCCTGTACTGCTGATGACCAAAAAAACAGCAGCATTATAATAAATATACTGCTGCGGAATATTTTTCTCATTTTATTGTCTCAAATTAAATCAATCTGAAGTCATGATAAACTGCGGCATCCCCATGCAATTATGATAATGGGGGCGGTAACGCTCGGTATCATAAAAACGCTCCACGTCAATTTTCTTCTCATACTCAGTTACTACTTCAAAAGGGACATGATCATAACGTCCATTTTTTAAACAAACCATTCTTCCACTTTTACCCTCCATAATCAAATCCATCGCCAGATTACCGTATGCCATGGGCACAATTGAGTCAATAGCATCCGGTTGACCGGAGCGCGTCATATAGCTCATTCTTTGGTTCATCGTATGAATCGGCTCCCCTTTGTTATATTTTGGAGCACGCTCCTGCAGTTCCGCACAAATCCTATCACCAATTCCACCAAGTTTTTTGTGACCATATGCATCAGCTGCCTGATTTGAAAATATCATATCAGCTCCTCCGTACATTGCACCTTCTGAAACCAGCACCACCGAATAATTACTTTCATTATCACGACGGTCTTTAACCATTAATTCTGTCAGGCGTTCAATGTCAAATTCAAATTCAGGAATCACACAGCGATCTGAGGCACCTGCCATTGCAGGTACCAGAGCCGTATAACCGGCATAACGCCCCATGACTTCAATCACCAGAAACCTTTCATGTGAACCAGCACAAGTCCGTAATTGATGAGTGAATTCAATTGTACGTGTAACGCAGGTACTGAAGCCGATACAGTAGTCTGTACCTGGCACATCATTATCCATTGTCTTCGGAATTCCTACACAACGCACACCTTCTTTGTGAAGACGCAGACCATAACTAAGAGTGTCATCACCACCAATTGGCACCAAGTATTCAATTCCAAGATATTCAAGGTTTTTGATGATTTCAGCTGTTAAATCATTTTCATCTGCATTATATTTTTCACGCATATTTTCCGGCACTTTATCTCTGGCAACTATACTGGGTTGGGTACGTGATGTATGTAGAAATGTACCACCGGTTCTGGCAATTTTTTTTACATTTTGTTCTGTCAGGACCTGACAATACTGCTGATTTTCCAATGATTTTGAGCGGTCTATCTTCATTATACCCTCCCAACCGTTTCTGAGACCAACGACTCTGTAGCCATTTCGATGGGCACGGATGGTTGCTGCACGAATAGCAGGATTCAATCCAGGAACATCACCTCCGCCGGTTAGGATTGCTATTGTACCTTTATAATTGTTTGGCATTTGTCTCTCTCATTTTAATGTTTTATAATAAAGATCCACATATTTTTCTGCAGCACTTTTCCACGTAAACCGTTGCTGCATTGCACTATTTATCATTTTCCCGAAGTGCTGCGGCTGCTGATAGTAGGTCCTGACTGCCAAGTCAACTACCATGAAAACTGCAGAAGAATCCGGTTCATCAAAGATAAATCCGTTACCTGGTCCCTGAGCTTCGTCAAACTGGATGACTGTATCTTTTAAGCCTCCAACTCTGCGTACTATTGGAAGTGTACCATAGCACAAGCTGTACATTTGATTCAAACCGCAAGGCTCATAAAGTGAGGGCATTAAAAACATATCACTACCTGCCTCAATCAAGTGTGCCAACTCATTATCGTAACCATTTTTCCAGCCCAGATTTTGAGGATACTCCTGTTTCAACTCATCGAATGAATTTGCTATCCAAAGCTCTCCGCTTCCAAGTATTACTAACTGCAGTTTCAAAGCTAATATTTTCTGCATTGCAGGCAGAAGATAATCAAAACCTTTTTGTCCAGTTAAGCGGCTGACCATGCCAATTACAGGTACATCTGTTAATTCTGGAAGTCCAAATATTTTTTGTAGTTCCAATTTGCAGGCTTTTTTGCCATTCAAATCGGCTGCACTGTAAGTTGCCGGCAAATGAGAATCTGTTTCCGGATTCCAATCGTCATAATCACAACCGTTCAAAATACCACAAAAATTTCTTCCCTTATTAAGATATGTCTGATGCAGTCCATGACTGCCAAGCGGAGTTCGCATTTCTTCAGCATAACCAGAACTAACCGTATTTACCTGATCTGCAAAGTGAATTCCGCCTTTGAGTAAATTCAGCTGTCCATGGTCTTCAAACAATTCCGCTACAAAATATTCCGGAGCAATTTCGAGTGAGTTGCGGAAAATAACGGGTGCATTGCCCTGGTAGCCTGCATTGTGAATTGTCAGTACTGAGCGGCTTTTAGTAAATTCGGCTAATGCCTGCTGACTCTGTCTGAGATAAAACGGCAGCAGAGCTGTATGCCAATCGTTGGCATGAAAAATATCCGGAATCCATTCAAGTGCCAGACAGAGTTGCAAAACTGACTTTGAAAAAAAAGCAAAGCGAGATGCGTTATCCGGATATTCATGCAGACCATCGTCATAATAACCACGTCTGAAAAAATAATGTTCGTGCTCAATTAAATAGACCGGCAGGCTGACAGCTTTTCCGTCAACACTTCCAGTTAATTCAGTTTGACGAACTGCACACCAAATTTCTTCATTGCCCAGTGGAACTCCAAGCTCATGAATGATAGTTTCAGTTTGATGACTTTCCGGAATTGAACGATAAAACGGCGTGACAATTCGGACATCATGACCCAACTGTTTCAGATGCAAAGGCAGGGCACGTGCCACATCGGCCAAACCACCGCTTTTGGAAAAACCATCAACTTCCGCAGAGGCAAAAATGATACGGAGTACTTCAGACAACTTCTGCTCCTTTGGGAATTACGACTATTCCGTTTTCAGTAATTTCGAATTTTTTGCTGTCTGCCTGCAAATCAAAACCAATTTTTGCTCCAGGTGCAATACGCACATGTTTATCTATGATTGCTTTTCTGATTTTTGCATCACGTCCAATTTCTACATTGTTCATGATCACCGACTGTTCAATGTGAGCAAAACTGTGAATACGAACACTGTAGCCCACCACAGAATCTTCTACCAACGCACCACTGATAATAGCACCACCACCAATCATGGAGTTGATGGCATGACCTGTACGTAAATCACTGAAGTGGACGAACTTTGCCGGAGGCAGTGGTGGAATGTATGTCAGCACTGGCCATTTTATGTTGTAGAGGTTAAAATGTGGATGCAAGCCAACTAAATCCATGTTTGCTTCCCAATATGTATCAAGAGTTCCGACATCCTTCCAGTAGCCTTTTTCATTTTCCTCTGCACCGGGAATATTATTTTGACTGAAATCATAAACAAACACTTTCCCTTCAGGAAATAATCTAGGCAAAATATCTTTGCCAAAATCATGTGAGGATTTTTTATCTGCTGCATCTCTCTTTAATTCCTTGACCAAAAGTCCACGTTCAAAAATGTAATTACCCATTGAGGCCAGCACAAATTCTGGATTACCCGGAATAGTTTTTGGTGCTCTTTCAGGTTTTTCTTCAAAACCAACCATCCTCCAATCCTGATCTACTTCAATGACACCAAAATGATGTGCATCTTCGACAGGTACTGGAATTGCTGCAACCGTGAGGACAGCTTCACGTTTACTGTGAAATTTCAACATTTGGCGGATATCCATGCGGTAAATATGATCTCCACCAAAAATGCAAACCTGATCAGGATCTTCATCATCAATCAGATTCATGTTTTGGTAAATCGCATCTGCTGTACCTGCATACCATCTTTTACCAGTCCGCATTTGTGCAGGTACAGGATCGATGAACTGCTTTACTATTCCGGAAGATAAACGCCAGCCTTCACGCAAATGCTGCATCAGCGAGTGTGACTTAAACTGAGTTAATACAAATATTTTCAGAAAACCGGAATTAACAAAATTACTGAGGACAAAATCAATAATTCTATAATTGCCGCCAAAAGGAACTGCGGGTTTGGTACGTACTGCAGTCAAAGGTTTAAGACGTGATCCTTCACCACCTGCCAGTATCATAGTCATAACATTGCTCATGATTTTCCTTTTCTAACTTTGCAAATGTGCCGCTTTATGGTATTTTTCATACACACTTCTTTTTTTAGCCGGGCGGCAAAAATATATAATACTACCTTTAATTAGCTATTGGAATAAGCAAGTATGAAAAAAACATCTCCGGTAAAACAATTAGGTGCCGCCAGCATTCCTTCTCCTTTACTATCGAGTTCAAATTCTAAGAGCGAAGAATTCCAATTTGTCAGTGACGAAGACTGTATTCTGCACAATGTCTCAGTTTGTTCAACAAGTGGAGAGCAGTCTCCTTTTTCATTTGAAAAAGCCGGTCCGCGTTCCCACAGTTATTTTGACTCATCAAAAGTGCGTGCGGGCATTGTAACCTGCGGTGGATTGTGTCCAGGTATCAATAACGTGATTCGAACTATTGTGATGCAGCTTTACCACAATTATGGAGTACAGCGCATCCACGGTTTCTGCTATGGTTTCCAGGGTTTTATCCCAAGCTATCAACATGAAATTACGGATCTTACACCTGAAAATGTGCGAAATATACATAACCTCGGAGGAAGCATTCTTTCCAGTTCACGTGGTCCTCAAAATCCAGCAGAAATAGTTGATTGTCTTGAGCGTAATAACATTCGCATTCTGTTCTGTATTGGTGGTGACGGTACTCTGCACGGTGCACATGCAATTGCGAAAGAGGTGCAGCAACGAAATCTAAAAATTTCCATCATAGGTATTCCTAAAACAATTGATAACGATATTCCTTATTGTGTCAAAACATTTGGCTTCGAAACAGCTTTTTCCAAGGCAGTTGAAGCTGTACAGGCTGCACATTCCGAAGCATACGGTTACAACTATGGAGTTGTGATAATAAAATTGATGGGGCGCAACTCAGGTTTTATTGCAGCTAACACATCACTGGCCTGCCCGGATGTAAATTTTGTGCTTATTCCAGAAGTGCCATTCACTATTGATGGTGAAAAGGGCTTACTGCGTTCACTGGAGCGTGGATTTGAAACCAAAAAGGAACAGGGCAAACATCCACATTCAGTAATAGTCGTTGCAGAAGGAGCAGGACAGGATTTGCTGGGAAATGACGGTGAAGATCGTGATGCTTCAGGTAATGTGCGTTTCAAAGATATTGGTTTGTACCTGAAAGATGAAATCGAAAAATATTTTGCTGACCGCTCACCTGTCAATCTCAAACTAATTGAACCGAGCTACTTGATACGTTCATTACCTGCCAATCCTCATGATGCAATTTTCTGTTATTACCTCGCAGATAATGCTGTTCATGCAGCAATGTCCGGCAAAACAGATATGATGATTGGCTACTGGAATGGACATTTCACTCATGTTCCTCTTGATGTTGTGATCCAGGAAAAAAAACGAATTAACCCGGACGGTGAGTTCTGGCGTCAGGTTTTATTTTCCACCGGCCAACCGGGCGACATGTACTCACCTCAAATATAGTGTCGAAATACCTTTCATCTTTCTCAAAATACTCTCAGTTAATTGCCTAAAGTAGCATGGATTTTTCAGCATTTTCAAATAATATTTCCGACATCTGGCAAAACCGGCTAAAACCAAGCCTTTCTGAGTGGCGTATGTTGGATGCAGATTCAAGCGTCATGCTTGTTACTTCACTGATCGTTGGCATTGGTTCAGGATTAGGTGCAGTACTTTTCCGCCGTTTGATTGATGGAATTCATGATTTCGCCTACCAGGATCTTGCCGGTTTAATGGAGGAGTGGTATCCACTGCATTTAATTTTAATACCTGCACTTGGTGGAGCAATAGTAGGCCCATTGGTTTACTACTTTGCACGTGAAGCAAAAGGCCACGGTGTCCCGGAAGTTATGGAAGCACTTGAACTCCGCGGAGGCAGGATTCGTCCTCGGGTTGTGGTTGTAAAATCATTGGCATCTTCAGTTTGTATTGCCAGCGGAGGTTCCGTCGGCAGAGAAGGACCAATTGCCCAAATCGGTTCAGCTTTAGGCTCGTTTGTCGGGCAGTTTTTAAAACTCTCCGAAGAACGAGTACGTACCCTCGTTGCCTGCGGAGCTGCCGGAGGAATTGCTGCAACTTTTAATGCACCGATTGCTGGAGCAGTCTTTGCGCTGGAAGTCCTTTTAAGGCGTTTTGGTAGTGTTTATTTTGGTGCAGTTGTAATTTCCGCAGTAACTGCTGATGTGATTGCACATTATTTTGAAGGTGATCAGCGCACATTCTTAACTCCAGAATATTCTTTGAATAGTCCCTGGGAGCTACTGCTTTACACTCTAATGGGATTTATTGCAGCTTTGGCTTCAGTTGGATTCAGTCGTTTACTTTATCTTTCTGAAGATCTTTGGGATTTAATTCGCATTCCGGAACCAACTAAGCCTCTTTTGGGAGGAGCAATGCTGGGAATGTTGGGCATTGTATCCTATCAAATCGATGGATTCCCACGTGTTTTTGGTGTGGGATATGAGACAATCGAAAACACACTTTTCAGCCAGTTGACTCTAAAGGTTACTTTGGGGTTACTGCTCCTCAAACTTTTTGCAACTACCCTGACTCTTGGTTCCGGAGGTTCCGGAGGTATCTTTGCACCTTCATTATTCATGGGCGCCATGCTGGGAGCCTCTTTTGGTCAAATCGCCCACGTATTTTTTCCTGAAATAGTTGCACCTTCAGGAGCATATGCTCTAGTTGGAATGGCCGCCTTTTTTAGCGGTGCTGCTCATGCACCGATCACCGCAATTCTCATCCTTTATGAAATGACTGGTGACTATCAAATCATACTGCCCTTGATGCTGGCCACAGTTCTCAGCACTATCGTTTCCAGAAATATCAGTCGTGACTCAATTTACTCTCTCAAATTAAAGCGTCGTGGAGTAGTACTTACGCAGGATACGCAGGCAATTGACCTGATGCAGGGAGTGACTGCAGAAGTTGCAATGAACAGAGAAACAGATTCTGTACCTTTGGATTTACCTTTAGCTGAACTGTTGAGTGCTTTTTCAAGTACACACTTTCATGCACTTCCTGTGGTAAAAGATGAAACAGAACTTGTTGGTGTCATCACTATCAAAGAATTAGATCATGTACGCAAACAAGGAACTCTAGAATCAAAAACAATTGCAGATATTATGACACTCAGAAATCCTGCAACAATTCTTCCTCATCAACCAGTTTGGATGGCCTTGAGACATCTTGAAGATCAGGGAGAAGGGTGCGTCCCTGTAGTTACTGAATCCGGCAAAAAGACTCTCCTTGGAGTACTACGTAGAATCGACATTATACGAGCCTACAACAAAGCAGTTACGGCCAGGGCACAAGATCAACATCACGCAGAAATACTGAACATTCGTAAGCTCAATCAAACAGGATTGACTGAGGTCACTTTACAACCGGGTTCACCGGTTGTGGGAAAACGTGTCAAGGAGTTACGTCTTGGTGAAGATTCACTCATGGTCTCAGTACGCCGTAGAGGCAAGTTGCGTATAGTTCGGGGAGAAACAATTTTACATGCTGGAGATCAACTGACCATCTTTGCAGAAAAGCCAAATGCAGATTTTATGGAGAATTATTTGAATGGAACTTTAAAAGAATCCGATGTTCCGGCAGAATCACTTATCTGCTTTCAGGAAATTGAAATCCCAGAGGGTTCCAGCATAGATGATAAGCGAATTAGCGAATTGGATCTTCCAGAAGATTGTGTAATTGTAAAAATTGTTCGAAACAGCAAAATCATACTTCCTCGTGGTAATACTACTATACAAATTGGTGATAAAGTGGAGATTTTTGGAATGCAGGAAAAACTCATTGAAACTGAACTACTTTTGACATCTTAAAGCATTTCAACAATATTTTTCAAATGCTTTTTGAATTGAAATTTTTGAGCATTCAAGTATAGTATATTGTACGACGTTTTTAATTACCGCATGATTTGGAAAATTAATACGTTCGGGGGGCTGAAATCTGAACATCGGCAGTTTTTGCCACTTGACACGGACAAGAATTACTTATTTTCCAACCACTCTTTTCAACATGACAACTAACAGTTCAAAAATTATCTGGACCAAAACCGATGAAGCTCCGATGCTGGCCAGTTACTCGCTTCTCCCCATTATTCAGGCTTATACGCAGGGTACAGGTATTTCGGTTGAAAGCCGCAATATTTCTCTGTCAGGACGTATCCTTTCCAGCTTTCCGGAAAACCTGACTGAAGCTCAGCAAGTTTCTGATGAACTTACATCTCTTGGAGAATGGACAAAGTTCACCGATGCTAATATCATCAAACTCCCAAATATCAGTGCCTCTGTACCTCAACTGAAGTCTGCAATTGCCGAGTTACAATCACATGGATATGATATTCCTGACTATCCAGAAGTACCTCAGAATGATACAGAAACTGAAATTCATAGTCGCTATGCTAAAGTCCTGGGAAGTGCCGTGAATCCTGTATTGCGTGAAGGCAATTCGGATCGTCGTGCAGCCGCTGCGGTGAAAAATTATGCCAAGCAACATCCACATTCTATGGGAGCTTGGAGTCCGGACTCAAAATCTCATGTCTCTACCATGAATGGTGGTGATTTTTTTGCCAACGAAAAATCAACCATCATTGCTGAAACCACCACAGCAAAAATTAAATTCGTAGCCAGCAATGGACAGACTACTGTGTTGAAAGACAACTTACTGCTGGAAAAAGCAGAAGTAGTTGATGCTACATTTATGAGTAAAAATGCATTAGTGACTTTTTTGGAGCAACAAATTAGAGAAGCAAAAGAACAGCGGGTGTTATTTTCTCTGCACTTAAAAGCCACCATGATGAAAGTTTCCGACCCAATTATTTTCGGGCATTGTGTCAAGGCTTTCTATGCCCCAGTGATTAAAAAACATGCAGAGACAATTGCTGAACTGGCCGTCAATTTTAACAACGGAATCGGCGACCTCTATTCAAAATTGGAAAGTGACAATAAAATCTCAGTTGAGAAAAAAACTGAAATTGAAGCTGATATTCAAGCACTTTATGCAGATCATCCGGATTTAGCAATGGTAAATTCGGACCGGGGAATTACAAATTTGCATGTACCCAGCGACGTCATCATAGATGCCTCAATGCCTGCTGCCATCAGGACTTCCGGTCAGATGTGGGGAACAGATGGAAACCTGCACGATACGAAGTTCATCATTCCCGACTCCAGTTACGCACCACTATACAGTGCCACCATCGAAAATTGTATTAACCACGGTGCACTGGATCCCACTACTTTGGGTACCGTTCAGAATGTTGGTTTAATGGCCAAAAAAGCTGAAGAATACGGTTCACATCCTACTACCTTCGAAGCTCCAGGAAATGGAATAATACAGATCGTGGATGAAAAAGGACAGACGCTTCATGAGCACAAGGTTGAAGAAGGCGATATTTGGCGTATGTCTGCAGTTAAAGATGCACCAATTCAAGACTGGGTTAAACTGGCTGTTTCACGGGCGAGGACTACAGGCTGGCCTGCGGTTTTTTGGCTGGATCAAGAAAGAGCACATGGACGGGAAATGATCAAAAAAGTCAAAGCTTATCTTGAAGATCATGATACACAAGGTCTGGAACTCCCAATAATGTCTGTTTATGAAGCAGCAAAATATTCCATTGAAAGAGCACGTGCCGGTCAAGACACTATTTCTGTAACCGGAAACGTCCTGCGTGATTTCAATACAGATCTTTATCCCATTATTGAACTCGGCACCAGTGCCAAGATGCTCTCGATTGTCCCGTTAATGAAGGGCGGAGGTTTGTTTGAAACTGGTGCAGGAGGTTCTGCACCAAAGCACGTTCAACAGTTTGTTAAGGAAGCTCATTTACGCTGGGATTCTCTGGGAGAGTTCCTCGCCTTGGCCGAATCATTAGATCATCTGGCCCGTACAGAAAATAACGCAAAGGCAGCAGTTCTGGCAAAGGCACTCAATCAGGCCAACGAACAGTTTCTTAGTCACAATAAATCTCCCTCACGAATAGTCCATGAGTTGGATAATCGCGGTAGTCACTTTTACCTGGCCATGTATTGGGCACAGGCACTGGCTCAGCAGACAGAAGATTCTGAAATTCAAAACAGGTTCACCGGATTAGCACAAGAACTGGAACAAAATGAGTTAATAATTGTTGCTGAACTGAATGCAGCACAAGGCAAAGCAGTTGACTTGGGAGGATACTTCGATCCTGATGATGATAAAACTGCTGCGGCCATGAGACCCAGTTCCACCTTTAATTCGGCTCTTAGTCAATTCTGTAGCTAAAATTTTTTCACAGGAACATCTCGGAGATGTTCCGCTCTAAAAGAAGCAGTTGTTTTTTCCAAACAAACTGTTTTAAACAAACGTAGTTAGTCAAAAAAGTGTCATTTCGGACAGAGAGATAAAACCTATTTCTACAGAAGCAAGTAAATGTTTCTCCAAAGTTCGAAATGACACTGCTTGAAGACTATCTCCGACTGCATCAAGTGTAATAAAAAAATAAGGAGAACAAAATGAAAACTGTAAAAGTTGCTGTTACCGGCGCTGCCGGCCAGATAGGTTATGCAATGTTGTTCAGACTGGCCTCAGGGGCAGTTTTTGGACAAGATACTGCTGTTGAACTGCAGTTACTTGAACTGGAACAAGCGCTTCCTGCACTGGAAGGTGTTAAAATGGAACTCGACGATTGTGCCTTTCCTTTGCTGACAAACATTGTTACCACTTCTGATCCAAATGTTGCTTTCAGCGGAGTTGACTGGGCCCTGCTGGTTGGTTCTGTTCCCAGAAAAGCAGGAATGGAACGCAATGATCTGCTGCGGATCAATGGAGGAATTTTTGTTGGACAGGGTAAAGCACTGAATGACAATGCCGGAGATAATGCTCGTGTGCTGGTAGTTGGAAATCCATGTAACACCAATTGTCTGATAGCAATGAATAGTGCACCCAACATTTCCAATGACCGTTGGTTTGCCATGACTGCACTGGATGAAAATCGTGCAAAAAGTCAGCTTGCTCAAAGAGCAGGTGTTGCAGTACGGGATGTAAGCAACATGACAATTTGGGGTAATCACAGTGCTACCCAATATCCGGATTTTTACAACGTGAAAATCCAGGGTAAAGCAGCCACAGAAGTGATAAATGATGAAGAGTGGCTTCAGGGTGATTTCATTAAAACTGTTCAGCAGCGTGGGGCTGCAATCATTAAGGCCCGTGGAGCTTCATCTGCAGCATCTGCTGCGAATGCGGCATTGGACACAATTGTACGCATCAACACACCAACTGCAGAAGGTGACTGGTTCAGTACAGCAATTCCAAGCGACGGCAGTTACGGAATTCCGGAAGGGTTAATTTTCAGTTACCCTTTAAGAAGCAAAGGCAACGGAGACTATGAAATTGTTCAGGGCATTGAATTGAACGATTTTTCAAAGGAAAAAATTAATGCTTCTCGCGAAGAATTGGAAATGGAACGTGAAGCAGTTAAGGAAATGCTCGGTTAAATCAAGGAAGCAATGAAAATACATGAATATCAGGCCAAACAAATATTGGCCAAATACGGAGTTCCTGTTCCGCGTGGAAGTGTGGCCTATTCTGTTGATGAGGCTATCAAAACTGCAGAAGATTTGGGTACAGAAGTTTGCGTTGTCAAAGCTCAAATTCATGCAGGAGGACGCGGAAAAGGAGGCGGTGTCAAAGTTTCAAAAGGTATGGATGCCGTTAGAGAAAGTGCAGAGGACATTCTCGGTATGCAACTGGTAACGCACCAGACTGGACCGCAGGGACAGCAGGTAAAACAGTTGCTCGTTGAAGAAGGAATGGACATCCGCAAAGAACTTTATTGTTCGGTGCTGGTGGACCGTGGGCAGCAGCGAGTTGTCTTGCTGGCCTCTACTGAAGGCGGAATGGATATCGAAGAAGTTGCCGCAAAAACTCCAGAGAAAATTCTCAAGATTTTTGTTGATCCAGCAATTGGTCTGAGACCATACCAGGCCAATGAATTAGCATTTGGTTTAAAAATAAACGAAATTAATCCAAAACTGATTCGTCCCGCTGCTGCTGTTTTCATGTCGCTGTATCAAACTTTTATACAGGAAGACTGCTCACTTGTAGAGATCAACCCACTGGTTCTTACAGGTGACGGCAGAGTAATCGCGCTCGATGCAAAATTGTCATTTGATGATAACGCCATGTTTCGTCATCAGGACAGTCTTGCCTTAAGAGATAAAGACGAAGAAGATCCGCTTGAAGTGGAAGCCAGTGAATCTGACCTCAACTATATCAAGTTGGACGGCAGTATCGGCTGCATGGTTAATGGAGCCGGTTTGGCAATGGGTACCATGGACATCATCAAAGCCTACGGTGCAGATCCGGCTAATTTCCTTGATGTTGGCGGAGCTGCAAGTCAGGAAAACGTGGAGAAAGCATTTAGAATCATTACTCAAGATCCAAATGTTAAGTGCATCCTAATCAATATCTTTGGTGGAATTGTCCAATGTGACATGGTGGCTGCAGGCGTGATCTCTGCTTTCAAGAGTGTAGATCTGAAAATTCCGGTGATAGTACGTCTTGAAGGAACAAATTCTGAAGAAGCCCACGTACTAGTCAATAATTCAGGACTTGGTGAAAGATTGCAAATGGCAGACGGAATCCGCGATGCCGCACAAAAAGCTGTTGCTGCAGTTAGTTAAGCAACGCTACACTTTTTATTTGTGCAAAAACCTGTTTACCAGGTTTTAGATCGAGCATAACTGCAGACCTGCGCGTTATGCTCGATAATAGCGGTATTTTTCCCAGCATCAACCGTACGATCACTTGTGAATTCCCCTCATCATTTACCTGATCAACAACTGCCGGAAATATATTCAAAATGCTTGTATCAGCCTGATATTCCAAGGTTATACTCACATCCCTCGCCGCAATTTTTAACCTTACAGATTGACCTTTACTTAAAGTTTTTCCTGCCACCGTAAATCTGCCACCCGGAAAATCAAGAGAGGTCAGTCCAAATTTTTCGTCATATCCGGAAACACAGGTTCTGATCATTGCTGAGGCCTGTTTCCCGTGTGCAAGAGAATGATCCAGACTGGTCAATATTTCTGCAAGCGGTCCCTCACCCCTGGTCAAACCGTCTTCAAGTAAAATTATATGATCCGCAAGACCTGCAACTTCGTCCAGAGAGTGGCTGACATAAAGTACTGGAATATCCAGTTCGTCATGCAGTGACTCCAAGTATGGCATTATTTCCTGTTTACGTCTTAAATCCAAGGCCGATAACGGTTCGTCCAGCAACAATATTTTTGGACTGACAGAGAGAGCCCTGGCAATTGCTACTCTTTGTCGTTCACCACCGGAAAGTTGATTAACCCTGCGTTCGAGTAAATGTTCAATGCCCAGTAATTCAACAGCTTGTTGAATTGAAACTTTTCGCTCTGAAACAGGAACTCTTTTGACTCCATATTCCAGATTACGCCTGACATTCAAGTGCTGAAATAGACTGGACTCCTGAAAAACATAGCCCAAAGAACGTTTATGAGGCGGCACAAAATAGTTACCGTCCTGCCACAACATCCCACCAATCTGCAGGTAACCCCGGCTGGTCTTTTCTAGTCCTGCTATAGCACGAAGCAGTGTAGTCTTTCCGCAACCGGACGGACCAAAGACTGCAGTGATACCTTTAGCGGGAAATTCTAAATTTACGTTCAGTTCAAAATCCGGCCAGTTGAGTTGGAAACGAGCTTTGATAGTCATTTTTCAAGTCTTTGTGAAAAAATAAAAATATCTTTTAATGAGTAGCGCACGTTTAGACTATTTATTGATGTACCAGAGAAAAACGGCGATTGAGTGCATAAACAATGACCAGCATCAGAAAAGAAAGCACTAACAATCCTCCTGATAACCAGTGAGCATGACTATATTCCAGCATTTCAACATGATCATAAATTGCAATCGAAAGCACGTTTGTCTTTCCGGGAATGTTTCCTCCAATCATCAGAACTATTCCAAATTCACCAATTGTATGTGAAAAACCAAGTACAATTGCAGTTAAAAAACCCGGACGTGCCAAAGGGACTGCAACTGTAAAAAATCTATCCAAGGGTGAAGCCCTTAAAGTTGCTGCTACCTCAAGCGGACGTCTTCCAATTGCGGTAAAAGAACTTTGCAGGGGCTGCACAACAAAAGGAAGTGAGTAAAAAACAGAACCAATCACCAGACCAGTAAATGTAAAAGCCAAAGGCTGACCTCCCAACCACTTCATTAAACTACCGACTGGTCCATGTGGTCCCAAAGCAATCAGCAAATAAAACCCCACCACAGTTGGTGGTAAAATCAGCGGCAAGGCAACTATTGCTTCCAGTAAAAATTTGTAACGCCAGCTTGTTCGTGCAAGCCACCAGGCAAGCGGAGTCCCTAAGATCAGTAATATCAGGGTTGAAACTGTTGCCAGTTCAAAAGTTATTTGCAGGGCTGCAAAATCAGCTTCATTCAAAATCATGGTGTACTGTAGCCAAATTGGCGAATTGTTTTTTGAGACTCATTACTTTTGAAATAGCTGATAAAGTCGAGTGCAGTTTGATTACTGTTTAACAAAACTACTTGTTGTTCAATTGGAGAATATAGATTTGTTGGAATATTCCAGAAAGTACCATCTATCACTTGTCCGTGTTGTATTAATTGAGAGTATGCTACAAAGCCCAGCTCTGCATTCCCACTTTTAACGAACTGGAATGTCTGTCCAATATTTTCACCTAGTACAATTTTGTTCCTGATGACATCCCAAAGACCAAGTGTCTCCAAAACTTCCTGAGCGGCCTTACCGTATGGTGCTAGTTTTGGGTTTGCCATGGCCAAGTGACGAATATTTTGCTGTTCCAGGACTTTCCCTGCTGAATCGATATTAATTCCTGACGGACTCCACAAAACCAATTTCCCCAGAGCATAAGTGAATCGACTGTCTTTTTGCACAATTCCTTCTTCATCAAGTAATTTAGGTCTTTTTATATCTGCAGCAAAATAAATATCAAACGGCGCACCGTTTTTTATTTGTGCATAGTGTTTTCCGGTGGACCCAAAAATCAGCCAGACTTTGTGTGCAGTTTGCTTTTCAAAATTCCGGGCAATTTGCTTGATCGTATTTGCAAAGTTGTTGGCAACTGCTACACGTATTTCTGTCGCAAAAACATTTCTGCTACTTTGCTGAATACAAATTATGATTACAAATAAAGATAGTAATTTAAATTTCCACATGAATAAAATAGCTTTACAAAATCTGTATTATACAAAACATCACTGCAGACAGAAAGTTTTTACTGACTGTTTTTAAAGAAGCTTAACCTGAAATTAAATACTAGGCTTCAAAATGAGACATCTTTGCCGCAAATGAAAATTGTTGCAGACTGTTCCACTAAAGAGTAGAATAAGAAAGCTAATTTTTCCAGAAAGTTCAAACACTGAAAATGGGGGTGTCTTGGAATTCGATTACAAGTGGAAATATTGGGAAGCAAGTCGTGGGTGATGATCGGGGTCACGTTAAAACGATCATCAAAATGTTAGCTGCAAACAACGCTGACTATACACCTGCTCGCGTCGCACTTGCGGCGTAATTAAGCAGGCGTCTTGTGCTGGGTTCGCCTGAAACGTAGCGTAAGATGTCATCTAAGTCAGGCTGGCTGTTGCATTCCTCCGTAGCAGCAGTGAGATTTAAGGAGGTGTTTCAGATTGAGGAGGTTGGTTGCCGACATATCTGACAAAAACGAAAACTTCCAACTAAACTTGTAGATGCCCAAATGGAAACTAAGTAAGACGCGGGTTCGAATCCCGCCACCTCCACCATTC